>Ga0247727_10000069_pt1 | contig 218116 bp, 210 predicted proteins | sample WisWelCaveWW1625_FD_202498 | JGI IMG/M metagenome (GOLD analysis project Ga0247727, IMG submission 202498) | Biofilm microbial communities from Wishing Well Cave, Virginia, United States - WW16-25 | ecosystem: Environmental > Aquatic > Deep subsurface > Groundwater > Cave microbial mat... | reverse complement strand
CCTTGCCTTCAGCGACGTAGGCATCGAGACCCTTCGAGAGATCATCGCAGACCAGATCGATCGCGCTGACTGACCGCGGAGCTATCACTCATAACCGGTCACCCGCGGTGCTCACCGTATGCTTTCTAGGCGTGCACACGCTGGCGATGCTGGTGGTCACCACGGCGACAGCCGTCGCCGTCTACGAATGGGTCGGGCTCGAAGTCCTGAGACGCGCATGGATCAATGTCGATCTCATATGGACCGTTGCTCTCGTTGCGGCTGGCTCGCTGCTGCTGTTGAGCTAACGCAGAAAGCCTCGCCGAAGAGGACGAGAGCTGTCGCTATGGGATGGCCATCGAAACAATCAGGGCACACCAGGATGCTTCGTCAGACGCGCTTGCGCGGCCAGGCGGATCGACGCGTTGGCGGCGCCGAAGCCTTTGTAGCCGCGCCGCTCGACGATCTCGAAGAAGAAGCGCTCGTCGAAGGTTTGGGTATAGATCTGCAGATACTCGGCGCTCCCGTCCCGGTCATAGAGGACATTGTGCGCCTTCAGCGCCGCAATTCTCTCGGCCGGCAGGTCGGTCTTGCTCTCGAGGTCGTCGTAGTAGTTCTCCGGGACCGGCAGCAGCGCCACGCCGTTCGCTTCCAAGCGCTTGACGGTTGCCAGCATATCGTTGGTCGCGAAGGCGATGTGCTGCACGCCGGAGCCAAAGGCCTCCCACAGGAAACGGGAAGACAGCGCGTGCCTGGACTGCGAGGCGTTGAGGACCAGCCTGAGCGCGCCGTCGGCCGACTGGATCACCTGGCTCTTGACGAGGCCGCCGGGGTCGAGAACGTCCTGCTCGGGCATCTTCGATAGGTCGAGCAAGGAGGTGTAGAAGAGCAGCCACGACAGCATCTCTTCATAGTGCATCGACTGCGAAATGTGGTCGAGCGTTGCCAGGCCGGCACTCGCAGCGGCTGCATCCTCGCCGGTTGGTTCAAACTCGACGTCCCAGACGCGGGCGAGATCGCTCTTGGGATCGACAAAATAGAGAAGGCTTCCGCCCACGCCGCGAACCGCCGGAATTTCGAGCTCCCCCGGGCCCACGGCCTGCCGGAACGGCTGGTCGAGGAGCTTCTGCGCGCGGTCGAGCGTTGCGGCGGCATCGTCCACCATCAGGCCGATGGCGCACACGGAGGTGCCGTGCGTGATGTTGTAGGAGTGGGCGAAACCTTCCTTCTCCGTGTTGACGACGAGGTTGATGCCGCCTTGCGTCCATCGCGTCACGGACTTCGACTTGTGCTCGCCCATCCGTGCAAAGCCGAGGCTGCGCAACAAGGCCGCGAAAGCCGCGGCGCCGGCCTCGTCGATCGCGAACTCGATGAACTCGGTGCCCAGGCATTGCGAGCGGGGAGGCATGACGGGGAGCTCTTTGGGAGCAGCACCTGTGCGCGCACGCAGCTGATCGAGGAGGAAAAGGAGCGAGCGGCAGCCGTCGACCGCGACACTGCGCGGCGACCCGGCACGGAACTGGTCGTTGAAGATCTCGAGCGACAGCAGGCCATCGTAGTCCGTGGCCTGCAGCGCCTGCATGAAGTCGAGGAGCGGCAGCTCGCCCTGGCCGGGGAAGCTCCTGAAATGCCGGCTCCACGAGAGTGTGTCCATCTCGAGCACAGGCGCATCTGCGACCTGCACGAGGAAGATGCGATCGCGCGGTATGGCGCGCATGGCCTTGAGGTCGGTCGACCGCGCCAGCGCGTGAAAGCTGTCGAGCACCAGGCCGACAGCGGGATGGTCGGCGCGGCGCACCGCCTCCCAGGCATCGCGATAGTCGTTGATGTGGCGCCCCCAGGCGAGCGCCTCGAAGCCGACGCGAAGGGCGCGCTTTTGCGCCCGTTCGCCGAGCTCATGGAGGTCCGCGGCGGCGCGGTCGATACCGCCGAGGCCTTCCGGCGAGACGTTTGAGCACACCAGCAGAAGGTCGCAGCCCAGCTCCTGCATGAGATCGAACTTGCGCTCGGCGCGGGCAAAGACGCGCTCGCGCTTGTCCGGCGGCATGCCCTCGAAGTCGCGGAACGGCTGGAAGGTGACGATGTCCAGTCCGAGATCGGCGACTAGATTGCGAACGTCGGCCGGCGTGCCGTTGAAGGACAGAAGGTCGTTCTCGAAGATCTCCACGCCCTTGAAGCCGGCAGCCGCGATCGCATCGAGCTTCTCGGCCAGGCCGCCGCTCAAGGACACCGTTGCAATTGATAGCTTCATGACTGACCTCTTTGCAGGTTCTAGGCGTCCGGCACTGCGGCTGCGTCGCGTGCGGCCAGCGCCTGCGTGAATGTGCGGTGCATGCGCTCGATGTCGGGCTGCAGACCGGTGAACAGCCGGAACGCCTCGACAGCCTGATGCACGCACATGCCCCCGCCCGTCAGCGTCCGGGCGCCCCTGGCGCGCGCTGCCTTGATGAGCTCGGTCTCGATCGGCGTGTAGATGACGTCAGCCACCCAATGATGCGCGCCAAGGGCGTCGGCCGGGACCGGACTGCCGGGGAAGCCGGCCATGCCGATCGGCGTGGCGTTGACCACGCCGGCGGCGCTGGCAATCGCGCCGGGAAGCGCGCCGGCGAGCCGGCCGCGCGAGGCGCCGTAGTGCAGCACCAGGTCGGCGACGAGCGAGCCAGCCTGTGCCGCATCGACATCGTGGACGAGGACGGCTGCAGCACCCAGATCCATGAGGGCGAAGGCGACCGCCCGGCCGGCGCCGCCGGCGCCGACGAGCACGGCGGTCTTGCCCTCGACGCTCGCTCGCCCCAGTCCGCCCTCGAAATTGCGGCGGAAGCCGCTGCGGTCGGTGTTGTGGCCGGTCGTGCGGCCGTGCGGCGTGATGGTGACGGTGTTGACGGCGCCGACCTGCTGCGCATCGGCCGACATCTCGTCGAGCAGCGGCATGACTGCCTGCTTGCAGGGAAAGGTGACGTTGATGCCGGCAAAGCCCGCAGTTTTCGCCGCCGCCAGCAAGCCCTCGAGCCGGCGGCCCGGCAGGCGGTCGAGGTCCATCAGGTGGTAGTAGCCGCCGATGCCGGCGGCGGCGAAAGCATCCTGGTGCAGCGCGGGCGACAGCGATCGCATGATATTGGCGCCTACGAGCCCAACCAGGAGTCTGCGCTCGCTCATCTGGCCCCGCTATCTTGCTGCAGTCTGCCGCCGAGAAAGAGTTGCGCGATGCGCGCATCGGCGAGGATGCGCGGCGCCGTGTCCTCGATGCGGGTCTGGCCCTGCTCCAGGACCAGGCCGTAGTCCGACAGTTGCAGCGCCTGCTTGGCATTCTGCTCGATCAGCAGGATCGTGACGCCCTTGTCGCGCAGATCCCTGAGGATGGAGAACACCTCCTGCACCATCAGTGGCGAGAGACCGATCGAGGGCTCGTCGATCAGCATGAGTTTGGGGTCGAGCAGGAGGCCACGGGCGACCTCGAGCAGCTTCTGCTGGCCACCGGACAGCGTGGAGGCCTGCGCGCGCGCCTTCTCCCGCAGGACTGGGAACCGCTGCATCATCGCCTCGATGCGGTCCGGCAGGCCCGAATGATCGGCAAGCGCCACGCCGCCGAGCTCGAGATTGTGCAGGACGGAGAGCTCGGGAAAGATGTTGCGGCCCTGCGGCACGTAGCACATCCCGGCATCGATCATGCGCCGCGGCGACAGGTTGGCGGTGTCGCGGCCGTCGAACTCGATGCTCCCGGCGCGTACCTCGAGCAGGCCGAAGACGGTCTTGAACAGGGTCGATTTGCCGGCGCCGTTGGGACCGATGACGGTGGTGATGACGCCGCGGCGGATCTTGGCGGTGATGCCGTTCAGGATCGTCATCTTGCCGTAGCCCGAGACCACGCCGGCCACCGTCAAGATATGTTCGGGCGTGCTCACAAGGGCCTCAATGTCCGAGGTAGGCCTCGATCACCTTGGGATTGCGACGCACGGCGTCGGGTGTTCCCTCGGCGATGAGCTGCCCTTCGGCCAGCACCAGGATGCGCGAGCACAGCGACATCACGAACTCCATGTTGTGCTCGATGACGACGAAGGTGGCCCCGGTCTCCCGATTGATGGCCTGCAGCCGCTCCTTGAGATTGCCGAGCATGGTCAGATTGACGCCGGCGGCAGGCTCGTCGAGCAGACTGAGGCGGGGACCGGCCATGAAGGCCATGGCGCAGTCGAGCAGCTTCTGCTGCCCATAGGAAAGGCTGCCCGCCCTCTCGTCGGCGAGGTGGCCCAGACGAAAGAACGCGATCATGCGGTCGGCGTCGGCGGTGAGGCCGGCATCGCGGGGTCCAAACAGCCGGCCGAGCCGCGAGCCACGGTGCTCCTGGGCGGCGAGAACGAGGTTCTCGCGCACGGTCAATTGCGGAAACACCTGCAGCAGCTGGAACGTACGGCTGACGCCCAGGCGATTGAGCCGGGACGGCCGCATGTTGGTGACGCTGCGGCCATCGACGCGAATGTCGCCGCGGGACGGCGTGAGCTGGCCGAGGATGCAATTGAAGAGGGTCGACTTGCCCGAGCCGTTGGGGCCGATGAGGCCGAGGATCTCGCCCTCGTAGACGTCGAAGGAGACGCCGCGAACGGCGTCAACGCCCCCGAACGACTTGGCGACATCGCGCACCTGGAGGACCGCCTTCATGGCTTCGGCACCTCGAGCGCGGGGGCCTTGTCCTCCGCAAGGGGTCGCCGTCGCAGCGCCAAGAGGCGCTCGAGGAGGCCGGCGATGCCGGTCGGGCAAAAGGCCATCATCACCATGACGAGGACGGCGTAGATGATGAGGTAGTAGCCCTCGGCAAACCGCAGCCACTCCGGCAGCAGGACGGCGACGCCAGCGCCGATGAAGGGGCCGGCGAACGATCCTGCGCCCCCGATCACCACCATCAGGAGGTAGAGGAGGGAGGGGCCGAGCGCGAACGGTGCCGGGTCGATGAACTCCACCAGCGGGGCGTAGAGCGAGCCCGCAAAGCCGCCGTAGGCGGAGCCGATGGCGAAGGCCAGGAGCGTATAGCCGCGCACGTCGACACCCAGACTCTCGGCCCGCATCGGGTTCTCGCGCAGCGCCGTGAAGGCGCGGCCCCAGGGCGAGCGCAGCAGCCACCACATGGCGAAGGTGAGCACCGCGGCGATGGCGAGCGTGAACCAGTAGAAGTAGAGCGCGGGCCTGAGGCTGAGGCCGAACAGCGAAGGCCGGTTGATGTTGGCGATGCCCGAGACGCCGCCGGTCAGCCACTCCTCGTTGCGGATCACAAGCCACACGAACACGGAGAAGGCGAGCGTGACGAAGGCCAGATAGTGCTTCTGCACCCTGAGCGCCGGAAAACCCAGCGCGATGCCGACGACGAAGGCGGCGAGCCCCGAGGCGAGGAATGCCAACCCGAACGGCAGTCCAGCCTTGGTCATGAGGGCGGTGGTGTAGGCGCCGATGCCCAGGAAGGCAGCCTGTGCCAGGGTCTCCTGGCCGGCGTAGCCGACGATAAGGTTCACGCCCATGGCGGCAACGGCCGTCACCAGCCACAACGTGAGAATATAGGTGCCGTAGCGCTTGAGGCCGACGTAGGGAATGCCCAGACCGGTGAGGTCGACCGGCGCCAGCACCAGACCGGCGACCGCGAGCGCGGCCAGGGCAGCGGGAAGCCAGCCCCGGGTCATACCGCGCGCTCCTCTTTGCGGCCTAGAAGCCCCTGCGGGCGAAACAGGATGATGAGCACCAGCAGGCACAGGGGCACGGCCTGGCGATAGGAGGTCGAGACATATGCTGCCGCCAGGTTGTCGATAACGCCGACGACGAGGCCGCCAGCGATGGCGCCGCGCACCTGGTTGAAGCCGCCCACGATGGCCGCCACGAAGGCGGCAAGGCCCAACGTCTCGCCGTTGGAGAACTTGGCCAGATAGATCGGCGAGATCAGCAGAGAGGCCATCGCCGCCAGCGCCGCGTTGATGAGGAAGGTGTAGAGGATCATGCGCTCGACGTTGACGCCGAGGATGCGGGCCACGCCCGGATTTTGTGCCGTGGCCTGCATCTGCCGGCCGGTGCGGGTCGCGGCCAGGAACCAGCTCAGTGCGGCAATGGTGGCGAGCGCAACGGCCAGCACGCCGAGTTGTGCCAGCGAGACTCTGACACCGAAGAGCGAGACCACCTGATCGGGCAGGATGGTCGGGAACGGCTGGGCCTCGGCGCTGTACACGTCCTTGACGCCGTCCTTGATGAAGATCGCAAGCGCGATGGTCGAGATGACGAGGGGGAGGACGCCCTGGCGCAGCAGAGGGTCGACGATGATCGCCTTGAACAGCACGCCGAGCACGAAGACCGACATGGCGATGGCGAGCAATGCCGCGATCGAGAACGGCAGGTCCAGCCACTTCATGCCGGCCAAGGCAAAAAAGGCCGGCAGCATGACGAACTCGCCCTGGGCGAAGTTGATCGTCTGCGAGGCCTGCCAGAGCAAGGTGAAGCCGATGGCCGCGAGCGCATAGATGGCGCCGGTGGCAAGCCCGGCGATCATCAGCTGGAGAAAATCGGTCATGCGTCCAGGCCCGAGGCTGCGCTCTACACTATAGAGCAGAGCAGGATTCGCGCGTCGCCGAACCGCGAGTTGCGGACCGGCGCGTTTCAAGCCGAAGCGATCCTGCTCTCGGCGTGAGCTCACCTGCGATGTGCCCGCCTCGGCGGCGTGCCACAAGCGTCCGCCGAGGCTGCGCCACATACTACTCGAGCTTGGCTACTTGAGCTTGGGCAGCGTCTGCGTGATGACCTGTTTGCCGTCCTTGACCTCGGCGAGGAACGAGATGCGGTCGATCTCGCCGGTGTCGTCCCAGGTCGCCTCGATGAGGATACCCGGAACTTTGTCGGGTGTGATGGTCAGGCCGTGCAGGGCCGCCGCTATGGCCTTGGGGTCCAGCTTGCCTGCCTTCTCGGCCGCAGCCTTGATCATGTAGGGCGCGATATAGCCCTTCACGCCGTTGTGGTCGGGCTTGTAGTTGAACTTGGCCTGGAACTTCCGGCCGAACTCCTGGATCGCCGGAATCGGTGCATCGACTGTGAGGCCGACGTGGCCCTTCACGCCATTGGCCGCATCCTTGGCGAGATCGATGACCTTCTGGCCGAGCAGCGTCGTCTCGCCGATCAGCGGCTTGTTCAAGCCCTGCTTCCTCGCCTCGATCAAGAAGCGCGCGCTCTCCTCCTCGTTGAGATAGACGAAGATGGCGTCGGCGTTGGCGCCCTTGAGCTTGATGACGTCGGCGGCGAAATCAGCCTGACCGGCTTCGGTGGAGAGATCTGCCACCACCTTGATGCCGCGGGTCTCGAGCTCCTTCATGATGGCGTTGCGGCCGCCCTTGCCGAAGTCGTTGTTGACGTAAATGATCGCCAGCGACTTCGCCTTGACCGCATCGCGCAGATAGTTGGCGATCTTCGGCATGGAGACGTTCTGGCCGAAAGACGTCCGGAACAGATATTTCGAGCCCTGGGCCGTGAGATTGGCGGCTTCGCCGCCGATGATCTGCGGCACCTGCGCTTCGTTGGTGAGCTGCAGCGTGGCGCTCACCGAGCCAGAATAGATCGGCCCGAAAATTGCGATCGGCTTGTCATCGAGGGCGCGCTGGATAGCGGCGCGTGCCCTGCCGGGATCGGAGGCGGTGTCGACGAATTCGAGCTGGATCTTCTTGCCGAGGATGCCGCCAGCGGCATTGATCTCCTCGACCGCCAGCGACGAGCCGTTCTTCCAATTGTTGCCGACGGTCGCACCCGCCCCTGACAGCTCGATGATGTTGGGGATCTTGATGGTGTCTTGCGCCGACGCGGTGGGCGTGGTGGCGAACGCGACGGCGGCCGCCGCCAACGTCAGGAAGGTTCTGCGGTGCATGGATGGTCTCTCCTCGTGTGTTCCTCTGCCGCCCGTTCTTGTTTTTCCCGCCAGGGCCATGCGGGCTGCCCAGCGAGATCGACGTTGCAAACGCCTCGAGGTGAGGTCAATGACCAAGAATTCGCTCAGACTTAACCTGATGTTACTTTCTTTCGGGTCGCCCGTCGCACCCTCGAAGGGCCCCCGTGGGGTTCGACGGGTGCCGCCACCAGGCGCTCCATATGCTCGCGCAGCGAGGCCACGAAGCGCACGCAGTAGCTCGAAAGCGTGGCGTCCTTGCGATAGGCGACATAGGTCTGGAACACGGTCGGCTCGCTGATCTCGAGCGCGCGCACGCCCGGCCAGTTGCCGCCAGCGAGCGTGAACTCGTCGATGATGGCGACGCCGAGCCCGTTGGTCACCAGAGCGCACACCGTGGTGCCGAAGCGGGCGCGGATCGTGACCTCGTAGGCGAGGGCGTGGCTGGAGAATATTCCGGCCATGATGCGGCCGTAGGGATCGTTGGGATCGACAGCGGATGGCCCTGGGGCACGATGCACTTGAGCCGGCCTTGCGCCAGCGGCTCGAAGGTGAGCATGGGGTGCTCGAGCTTGTGGCTGACGGCCACGACCTCCCCCTTGCCGAGCAGCAGATAGTCGATGGCCTCCTCGATCTTGAGGATGTCGACGTCGATCAGCAAGTTCGGAAACTTGCGACGCACGTCGGCGATGGCGCGCGGGACCATGACGTTGGAGATGCTCGGCACGGAGCCGACCCGCAATTCGAGATCAGCACCGCTCTTCAGCCGCCGTATCACAAACCCCAAATCCTCGACCTTGTCGTAGACGTTGTTGATCTGGGTGAAAATGTCGCTGGCTTCGCGGGTCGGGGTATAGCGCCCGCCCTTGCGGCTGAAGAGCTTGATGCCGAGCAGGCCCTCGGCGTGCTTCATGACGCGACTGATGCCTGGCGAGGACACGTTGAGAAGGCGCGCCGCTCCCCCGACGCTGCCGGTGATCATGATGGCGCGGATGACTTCAATTTGCCTGAGGGTGAGCATCGGCCAACGCAACGGAAAACGCTGGCGGCAGCGTATCAAGTTCACGCCGCGATGAACACGGGGCAATCTCGGAGCGAGCGCCGCAAGCAGGTGCCGGCCGTTGAGATCGCTCAGTCGGACTGCCTCACGTGAGCTGCTCGAACTGCGGCTGCCAGCGCAGCAGGTAGGCCTGCACGCGCCGCACGACGAAGGCCAGCACGATTCCCACAATCATCATGATGAAGATGGCTAGCCCCGCCGGCACAGCGGTATCGACCAATCGCGGACTGCGACGGCGAGGATTCACACGCGCTGGAACGGCAGATCGGTCGCGCCGGGCTTCATCCCGCACTGGGTCAGCATGCAATGCACCTGGCCGCGGTGGTGCGTCTGGTGGTTGAAAATGTGCGCGATCAGCAGCGCTTTGGGCTTGGTCACCTCGCGGCCGGCGGCGCCCGAGAACCAGGTGAGGTCGCCCTCGAACCCCTCGGGGGCAAGCTTGTCGGCCCAACCGATCATGATCTCGTCGAAGGCGGCGCGCTCGCGCTTGAGGTCGTCCCAGCGCTCGAACATGGCCGGTGACTCGGGTATGCCTGCAGCCTTCGGTCGCGGCGTGCCGGCAAAGCGGCTCATCCAGATCTGGTCGCCCCACAGCAGATGGTTGAGCGTGCCGTGGATGGAGCCGAAGAAGGCGCCGCGCTGCTGCTTGCGCTCAACGTCGCTGAGGCCGTCGGCGGCGGCGTAGAGGTTGCGGTTCTGCCAACGGTTATAGTCCGCCATCGTGCGCACGTATGCCTGGGTGATCATCCGATCCCTCCGAATCCTGCAACGCCGGAACCTGCTGCAGCAGCGCCGCCCTTAGCCGACAATTTCCTCGGGCTCGAAATTCAGCGCAATCTCCTGGGCGGCGTTCTCGGGGCTGTCGGAACCGTGCACCGAGTTGCGCTCGATACTCTCCGCAAACGACTTGCGGATGGTGCCGGCCTCCGCCTTGGCGGGGTCGGTCGCGCCCATGACGTCGCGGTATTTCTTGACCGCGCCCTCGCCTTCCAGCACCTGCACCACGATCGGCCCCGAGGTCATGAAGCGCACGAGGTCGGCGTAGAAGGGCCGCGCCTTGTGCACCTCGTAGAATTCTTCGGCCTGGGCCTTGGTCCAGCGGACCCTCTTTTGGCCGACAATCCTCAGGCTTGCCTTCTCGATCAGCGCGTTGATGGCGCCCGTGAGATTGCGGGTGGTGGCATCCGGCTTGATGATCGACAGGGTGCGCTCGATGGCCATCTTTATGCTCCGTCGCGTGCTTTTTCCTTTGCGTGGCGCGGGTTTATAGCGCGTGCACGGCGGCAGCTTCAAGACGGGGCGCGGTACCCCGGCCGTGGGTCGGCGGACCAAGTTCCGATTTCTTGCGCCCGCTGCCGCGGCTAAGCCATTGTCTTGGTGGATCATTGACGGCGGGCTCACAATCATCCGAATCTCGTGCACAAGGGGAAGCGAGCAAGAGGCCCCAGGGCCCGGGCCCGCCGATCAAGCACGGCACCCAAGCTGCCGGAACGAAGCGCGATGTCAGCACCAGCCTCAACGACGCAGTGGTACCTTGCCCGCGACAGCCAGCAATATGGCCCGTTGACCGAGGCGGAGCTGGCGAGGTTCATCGAGCTCGGCCACCTGCAGCCGACCGATTTGCTCTGGCGCGAAGGCTTCCCCGACTGGCGGCCGGCCATGGTGGTGTTCCCGCAGCGCCGGCCGGCCCCGACGCGTCCGGCGCCCGGCCGGCCCGCCAATATTGCCACCCCGCGGCAGCCTGCCCCGGCGGCGACCGCGCGCGAGCGGACCATGCCACCCGGCGCCCGCCTAGCCCAAGACTCGCGGCCGGGGCCGCTCACCGTCGATCCGATCGTGCGGGGCCGCCCCGGTCAAACGCGCAAGGACGCCGAGGAGGAGGAGCCCGGGGATGAGCGCCCGCGCGGCGGTCGCCTGCGGCGGGTGCTGCTGACGCTTTGCCTGCTCGGCCTGCTGGGCGGGGCGGGGTGGTACGGCTACCAGTACCAGGCCATGATCAAGACGATGCTGACGCAGCTGTCGGCGCGCATCCCTGCCGTGCTGTTGGAGAGCGGGGACCGCAAGAGCATGGACGCCCCGCCGCTCAAGGGGCTCGGCGGCCCCGCCGAGGCGATCGACGCCAGCCTGCAGACAGCCGCGCTTTGGCGCGTGGTCAAGCGTGAGTTCCCGGAGTGGTACGCCGAGCAGCTCAAGGCGGCAGCCGCGCTCGCCGCCCAGAACCAGGACGGGAACGCCGTCGCCCAGCACATGACGCGCGCGCTGGTCGGCCTGCGCCGGCAGAACGTCAACCACGCGCTCTCGGCCGAGCTGCCGCGGCTCAAGGCGGTGGCCTCGAGCTTCTTCGAGAACCTGGTGCAGCTGAGAAAGCACAGCACCGAGGCCTGCTTCGAGTTCATCTCGCGCGGCGAGGCAAGCCCCGTCGTCGTTGCCCTGCTGCAGAACTCCACCCACACCGTCCACCTGCAAGCGCAGCTCACCGCCGTGTTCGAAGCGATCGCCGACGGGCGCAAGACCCCGCGCGCCTATCCACAGCCGCGCAAATCCGACTACGACACGCTCGCCGCGGAGCTCACCAAGATGGGATGGAGCCAGGGCGACATGCAGCTGTTCTCGGATGAACGGGCGCTGGCGCAGGCGCCGCCGGAGAAGGTGTGCCAGCTGGTGCACGACTGGTTCGCGGCCCAGCTCGGCCTCAAGGACCGGGACATGCAGCTGCGGCTGATGGTGGATTCCCTCAAGCCTGTCATCGCCGGCTGAGGCGCCGGGAGTAGGCGCATGCCGGCGCCGAGCCGGCTGCTCGCGCCCCGCCGCAGAAAGCAACCCTCAATCACGCGTTGCTCACGATTTCCCCAGGCGCGACGACAAACACGATTCATTGCGAGCCACCGCTGAGCAGTGGGGCTAGGGTGTCCCGCATGGGAGCCAGCCCGCCGTGGTCTTGCGGGGAAGGCCATGCCGGCGGCCGAGGGCATTGAGGCCGCTGGAAGCGCGGGCTGGCTCCCTGGCTTCGGCACAGGACGAGCGGCCGCCGATTCCTGTTGCCCCCCGGCGGCGGCGCCGGCACGATGCAGCCCGACCCGAGATCCCTGCCGTCCTGCCAAGAGGCGCCGTTGCCATGATGAAGCTGCTGTACAGCCCGCTGTCGCCCTATGTCCGCAAGGTGCGGATCGCCATGGCGATGAAGGGGGTGGCGGACAAGATCGAGTGCGTGGCGGCCGACACCAACCCCGGCGACAATGTCGAGATCAACAGCGCCAATCCGCTGGGCAAGATCCCCTGCCTCGTGATCGACGGCGGCACCGCCATCTTCGACAGCCACGTGATCTGCGAGTACGTCGACAGCCTGGCGCCGGGTCCGATGCTGTTTCCCAAGAGCGGGCCCGAGCGCTGGCAGGCGCTGGTGCTGGGATCGCTGGCCGACGGCATCCTCGATGCAGCGCTGCTGCTGGTCTACGAGAAGCGCTTCCGTCCCGAGGAGAAATGGCATGGGCCCTGGCAGCAACGCCAGCAGGCCAAGATCGACCGCGCCCTCGACCAGCTCGAGAAAAGCCTGCCAGCCTGGGGCGCCGGCCCGGACTATGGCCACGTGACGCTTGCCTGCGCGCTCGGCTATCTCGATTTCCGGCACGAAGGCAAATGGCGCGCCGCGCACCCAAAGCTGGTGGCCTGGCTCGACCGCTTCGCCAAGGCCGTGCCGGCCTTCGCGGCGACGACGCCGAAGGCTTGAAAGCGGACGATGTTGGGTTACGCGCCGGTCGGCCTTGGAACATGACCTGGACCATGGTGGCCGCGCTAACCCAACACACACATCAATACGACCGCGGCAGGCCCAGCACGTGCTGGGCGATGTAGGCCAGCACCATGTTGGTGGAGATGGGCGCGGTCTGGTAGAGGCGCGTCTCGCGCCACTTGCGCTCGATGCCGTACTCGCGGGCGAAGGCGAAGCCGCCGAAGGTCTGCAGGCACGTGTCGGCTGCCTTCCAGGCCGCGTCGGCCGCCAGCATCTTGCCCATGTTGGCCTCCGCCGCGCAATCCTGCTCCGCTTCGAACAGTGCCGCCGCCTTCCTGACCACGAGCTCGGCCGCGATCATGTCGGCGTGGGCGCGCGCGATCGGGAACGCGACGCCCTGGTTCTGGCCGATCGGCCGGCCGAACACCACCCGCTCCTTGGCGTAGTCGGCGGCGCGGCGGATGAAGAACTTGGCATCGCCCAGGCTTTCCGAGGCAATCAGGATGCGCTCGGCGTTCATGCTATCGACGATGTAGCGGAAGCCCTGGCCCTCTTCGCCGATCAGGTTCTCGGCCGGCACCTCGAGGTTGTCGAAGAACACCTCGCAGGTGTTGTGGTTGATCATGGCGTCGATCTTCTTGATCTCGACGCCGCGCCCCTTTCCGGTCCCTTGGGCCTCGCGCAGGTCGACCAGGAACACCGAGAGCCCCTCGGAGCGCTTGCGCACTTGGTCGGGGGGCGTGGTGCGCGCCAGCAGCAGCATCAGGTCGGAATGCTGCACGCGGGACGTCCACACCTTCTGGCCGTTGACCACATAGCGGTCGTTACCCTTCTTGTCGGCGCGGGTCTTGAGCTGGGTGGTGTCGGAGCCGGTAGTGGGCTCGGTGACACCGAAGGCCTGCAGTCGCAGCGCCCCGGAGGCGATGCCGGGCAGGTACTTTTGCTTCTGTGCGGCGCTGCCGTGCCGCAGCACCGTGCCCATGGTGTACATCTGGGCGTGGCAGGCGGCAGCGTTGCACCCGGTTTCGTGGATGGTCTCGAGCACCGCGCAGCCGGCCGACAGCGGCAGCCCGGCGCCGCCGTACTCCTCCGGGATGAGCGCGCCCAAATAGCCGGCCTGGGTGAGCGCGTCGACGAACTCGGTCGGATAGGCGCTCTCGTGGTCGAGCTGCATCCAGTAGGCGTTGGGGAAAGCTTCGCAGACACGCCGCACGCCCTCGCGGATCTCGGCCCAGCCGGGCTCGAGGGGGATGGAGACGCCATCTGTGCTCTTGCTCATGGTCGGTGGTCCGGCGGTGGCGCTGGGTGGGCCAAGGCCCAAGCGATAGCGAAGTGCCTGTACGTTGGCCAGACCCCATGGCAGGCGTCAGGTGTCCGATTCAAGCGGGATGGCAACGGGAAATATCCCGGACGGCCTCCGCGCAGGCGCCGGATTTGGTGAACGAAGGGGAGTGGCGCGAGGAGAGCCCGCTAGCGTGGTTCAGATCGCGAAATTCGTTCCGAGTTCGCCGCACAATGAGACGAATTTCGCGATCAGGACACTAGAAGCGGTAGCCATAGCGGACGCCGAGGGTGTCGAGGCCGTGATTCTTGGGGGCCGTCGAGGCGTTGGAAATGTGCTCGTAGTAGATCGACACGCTCTGGTGCTCGTTCAGGCGGTAGCCGACCTCGGCGTTCGGGTGGAACAGCCAGCTGCGTCCCAGCTGCTTGCGGTCGGGGTCGGAGGTGAACGACTCGCCATCGTGCACGGCAAGACCAATTCCCAGCGCATAGAAGATGCTTCTCGACAACTCGCGCTGCCAGCGCGCGTCGATGTAGGCCTTGCTGGTGTAGCCCTCGAAGTTGATGGTGGCGCCGATCGCGGGCCGCAGCCTGCCGCCCCACAGGGCGACCGAAGGAGCCAACAGCATCTCGATGTTGAGGTCGACGCTGTAGGGCTCCCTGTTGAACCCGCTCCACATGTACGGCACGTCGTGCACCTGCGCGCCGATCTTCACCTCGTGGATGAAGCCCCAAAGCGCAGGCCGCTCCCCGGCTGCCGCCGGTAGAGCGAGAAAGATGCCGAGAAACCCCCAAACCGCTGCGCGGAGCATGTGCGGCGCCCGTGTGCGTCTTTTCACGTCTTTTTTTGATCTTGCGACTTCGATACCCGTTCGCGGCGGCGATGGCCATGCCCGCAGCCGGCGATTCATCTGCCAGGACAGTTTTTGCGGGATGCCGTTGCCATGCCGACCGAATCAGGCCCGCACCTGCTCACGAAGCGGGCAGCACACGATGCGGTTGGACGAATTCGCGTCGCCGCTGCATCGCAGCGTAACGGCCTGGCCAGCCGCATGCAGAAAGAACCGTTTGAGACATCACGAAATTCTTGAACGGGGACAGCGGAGCGCCTAGCCTTCCATCTTTCGATGCGCCGAGATCGCGACGCGGCCCGAGGGTGGGCCGACCTCCACGGGTGCTTCGATGGGGATCAGGGGGAAACCGCGATGGCGCGGCTCGACGCGCTTTGGACCTATTGCGTGCGCGTCTTTACGCCCGGTTCCGCCGAAGCTCCGTTCGCGTGGCTGCTCGTTGCCGCCCTCGTCGCGCTTGGCCTCACCGGCTTCCTTCTGCTGCGCCGGCGCGCGGCCCCACGCGACGAAGTGGCGGACCTCTTTCTCGCTTCGGCCGCAGCCACCCGCAGGACGCGCGAGATCAGCGAGATCGATGCCTTCGCGCGCAAAGCCTCGGCGGCGGCGGAGGACCTGAAAGCGCGCGTGAGGAAGCACCGGATCGGGCACTTCCAGCAGATCAAGATCTACATCGACCACTCCAACTTCATCAGGACCTGGACGCAGGTCGTGCACGGCCGCGACCGGCCGCTGGAGCACGACGTCAACTGGGCGACGCTGCCGCAGGTGCTGACTGAGGAGATCACGGACTGGCTTTCGAAGATGCGCAGGAGCCCGCAGGCGCTGGTCTACCGCGGCACCAACGTCTACGGCACACTGTTCCAGGAGGACTACTTCAAGCTGCTCGAGGCCATGCTGCGGACCGAGCAGGCGACGCCCGACAAGCTGCCGCTGCCGATCCGACTGCGCAAGGAGACCATCGACCGCTGGCGCGAGGAGAACGAGGCGCACAAGCAGGAGCTCACCCGCACCATCGAGCAGGAGCTCGGCTACCTGATGGTGCCGATCTTCCGCCGCACGCCGCGCGAGGATCAACTCGGCTCCTGCAACTTTACATCTGGCGGCATTCCGATCGCGCCCGAGAAGATGCTCGACACCCATATTGCTACCGACCTGATCGGCGACGCCACCTTCGACGTCTACGACATCGCGCTGCTGGTCTCGGAGGACAGCGACTTCGTGCCCGCGGTCGACTTCGTGCAAGAGATGCGCGGCAAGCAGGTGGTGCACGTGGGCTTCGGCGGGCACATGAACGAGCTGCGGGCGAAGTGTCGCCACCGCATCGATCTGGGCAAGGAGCGGATGTACAAGCGGGCGCAGCGGCCGCGCGGCGCCGGCGCTGAGACCGTGCGGCTGCCGCTCCGGGGCGGCGGCAATCCGGGTGCGCAAGGGGCCAGGCCCTCAGGGGGCGGCAGCTCGTCTTAGTCTAGCCGACGTCGTGGGCGGTCCAGGACAGCGCCGCCTCAGCCCTTCAGGTGCTTGTGCGGGTCCCAATAGGTTTCGCCAAGCGCGGCCGCAACCGCGGGGTGGGCGATCTGGCCGCGATAGACGTTGAGGCCGTTCAGGAGGTGGGGGTCGTCGGTCATCGCCCGCTCGGGGCCCTTGCCGGCCAATGCCAGCACGAAGGGCAGCGTCGCGTTGTTGAGGGCGAAGGTGGAGGTGCGCGCCACGGCGCCCGGCATGTTGGTGACGCAATAGTGGACGACGCCGTGCATGACGTAGGTCGGCTGAGCGTGCGTGGTCGGCCGCGATGTCTCCGAGCAGCCGCCCTGGTCGATCGAGATGTCGACGATGACAGAGCCGCGCTGCATGGCCTTGACGAGCGCTTCGGGCAGCAGCTTGGGCGCGGCCGCGCCTGGCACCAGCACCGCGCCGATCACGAGGTCGGCCTCCAGCACGTAGTCCTCGATCGCCTGGCGTGTGGAGAAGATGGTGTTGACGGCGGCGCCGAACTGCTGGTCGATGGCGTAGAGGCGGTCGACGTTGATGTCGAGCACGGTGAGCTGGGCCTCGAGCCCGATGCCCATGCGCACGGCATTGACGCCGGAGACGCCGCCCCCCAGCACCACCACCTTGGCGGGCGCCACGCCGGCCGCCCCGCCCAGCAGCATGCCGCGCCCGCCCTGCTCCATCTCCAGGCAATGGGCGCCGGCCTGGATGGCCATGCGGCCGGCCACCTCGCTCATGGGCGCCAATAGCGGCAGGCCGCCGCGCGCGCTCGTCACCGTCTCGTAGGCGATCGCCGTGGCGCCCGAGGCCATCAGCGCCTTGGCCTGCTCCGGGTCGGGCGCCAGATGCAGGTAGGTGAAGAGGGTCTGGCCCTGGTGCAGCAGGGCGCACTCGGCGGGCTGCGGCTCCTTGACCTTGACGATCAGGTCGGTGCCGGCGAACACCTCGGCTGCGGTCGCCAGGATGCGCGCCCCGGCGCGCTCGTAGTCGGCGTCCGTGAGCCCCTGCCGTGCCGCCGCGTCCTTTTCCACGAGCACCTCATGCCCGTGTGCGACCGCCTCGCGGACGCTCGCCGGCGTCATGCCGACCCGGTACTCGTGCACCTTGATCTCCTTCGGCACGCCGATGCGCATGGGGGATGTCTCCGGGGGGCAAGACTTACGAGTTTGTCATCGAGTTCTGGTGCGGCGCGCTTTCCCGGACTTGACCTTGCGATCGCGGGCCTGGCGCAACTCCGCCAGTGCCATCTCGCTCTTTAGCTCTGCGACCCTGGCCGCGACGCGGGCGCGACCCTCGGGGGAGAGTTTCTTGGTCAAATCCCTGAAAGGGCGGTGTCCGGTCATGGAATTAGGCCCGCGCCTGTCACGTGACGGCCATGAGCGGCGTCGCCTCCGGCACGTTCTGCACGTGTTTGGCGAGCGCTTCGAGCCCGCGCGGCATGGGCCCGCCGTAAGCCCAGTCGAGCAGCTCCACGGTGTGAGCGATGGGGATGTCCATGCCGGCCGCCAGCTGGGTGATGCAGCCGATATTGCCGGTGGCGACCAGGTCGGGCCGCACGCTCTTGATGTTGGCAGCCTTGCGGTCGCGCAGCTCGGCGGCGATCACCGGCTGGAGGATGTTGTAGGTGCCGGCCGAGCCGCAGCACAGGTGGCCTTCCGGGATCTCGACCACGCTGAAGCCGGCGTTGCGCAAGAGCTTGCGCGGCTCGTCGATGATGCGCTGGCCGTGCTGCATGGAGCAGGCCGAATGGTAGGCCACCCGCAGCGACGACCAGCGCTTCGGCGGCCCCATGTCGTAGCTACCGAGAAACTCGGTGACGTCGCGCGTCATGGCAGCGATCTTGGCGGCCCGCTCGGCGTACTTGGGCTCGCGCTTGAGCATGTGGCCGTAGTCCTTGACGGTGGTGCCGCAGCCCGAGGCGTTGATGATGATGGCGTCGACGGGGTCTTCCCCCTTCTCCATCAGCCGCGTCCAGGCATCGATGTTGCGCCTGGCAAACGCCAGGGCGGCTGCCTCCCGGCCCATGTGGTGCACCAGGGCCCCGCAGCACCCGGCACCCGGCGCGACCTCGACGTCGACGCCGCGGCGGGCGAGCAGGCGGATGGTGGCGTCGTTGATCTCGGGGCGCAGGACCTGCTGGGCGCAACCGGCGAGCAGGATGACGCGCTTGCGCCGCTCGGCCTTGGTGGCGGCGGTGCCGGGCCCGGCGAAGTCGCCGCTGCGCAGGAGGCCGGCGGGTGCGAGCTCGAGCATCGCCACCACCTCCCTGAGGCCCAGCGCGCGGAGCAACCCCCGGAACGGCCGCGCCAGCCAGGCCGCCCGCAGCGCCAAGCGGAAGCGGTTGGGGTAGGGCAGCGTCATCGCCAGGAGCCCGCGCACGAAGCGTTCCTTGAAGCCGCGCGAGCCGGTCGCCTCGATGTGGGCCCGGCCGTGGTCGACGAGGTGCATGTAGTCGACGCCGCTCGGACAGGTGGTCATGCAGGAGAGGCAGGAGAGGCAGCGGTCGACGTGACGCTGCACCTGCGGGCTCGCCGCCTTGCCGCTCTCGAACATCTCCTTCATCAGGTAGATGCGTCCGCGCGGGCTGTCGCGCTCGTCGCCGAGCAGAACGTAGGTTGGGCAGGTGGCCGTGCAGAACCCGCAATGCACGCAGCGGCGCAGGATGCGGTCGACCTCCGCCAGCCGCGGGTCCTTGAGCTGCTTGGGCGTGAAGCTCGTCTGCATGGTGGCCCTTTTGGCTGTCAGAAGTTGGGATACATGCGGCCGGGATTGAGGATGCCTGCTGGATCGAACGCTGCCTTGATCTTGCGCGAGATCCGCTCGAGACCGGCTTCCAGCGGCTGGAACACCTCGACGGCGGCGCGTACCTCGGGCGCGGCCCGGATCAGCGTGGCGTGCCCGCCGTGCGTGGCGATGACGCGGCGGATGTCGGCGGCACCGGCGTCGGTCGTCGGCAGCACCTCGGCCCAGACGAGGCCGCCCGACCAGTCGTAGAAGGCGCGGCATTCCATGTAGGCGGTGATGGCGGCAACCACCTTGGGCCCGACGCCGGGCGAGGTCGAGATGCGCCAGAGCTGGGCGCTGGACCCCTGCAGCACCGAGAGCTGGCGCAGTTCGCCCCAGAAGTCGAGCGAGTTCTCGCGGTCGAGCTCGTGGATCTCGCCGTAGGCCTTGAGATGCGCCTTGAGCTTGGTCTTGCGGTAGGCCACCGACTTGGCGAAGTTCTCGAGCCGCAGGGCCGTCACCGCCTGGGCCTGCTGCCGCAATCCGTCGTGCCACAGCCGGGCCACGAGCGCCGGCTGCAGATGGACCGCGCCCGACACCTCGAAGGGCGTGCCCATCGCGCCGCACAGAACCTCCACGGCGATCTCGTCGGGCAGACCGATCAGGATCAGCGTGCCGGTGTCCTCGGGGACGGGCTGCACCTTGAACGTCACCTCGCTCATGACGGCCAGCGTGCCCCAGCTCCCCGAAAGGCCGCGGCACAGATCGTAGCCGGTGACGTTCTTCATGACGCGGCCACCCGACTTGAAGATCTCGCCGCGCCCGTTGACGCCGCGCAAGCCCAGGAGATGATCGCGCGCGGCCCCCACGCGGATGCGGCGGGACCCCGACATGTTGGTGGCGAAGACGGCGGCGATGGTGGCCTGGCCGGCCTCGCCGCCGATCAGGGGCCCGAGCTCGAGCGGCTCGAACGCCAGCATCTGCCCACGCGCGGCCAGATCGTCCTCGACTTGGGAGAGGCGCGTGCCGGCGCGCGCCGACATCACCATCTCGCTCGGCTCGTAGAGCGTGATGCCGCGCAGCGACATGGTGGAGATGGTGGCCGCAGTCTGGATCGGCCGCCCGATGCTGCGCTTGGAGGCGGCACCCGTCAGCTCGAGCGGGGTCTGCCTCGCCGTGGCATCGGCGAGCACGTGCGAGAACTCCCGCTCGTCGACCGGGCGCATGTTGCTCAGCACGTCGCCCTCTCCTTACGCGACTTCCTGTGCCGCCTCGCGGCCGTCCAGCGGGAACACCTTGGCGGGGTTCAACAGCCACTTCGGGTCGAACACCGTCTTGATCCGCATCTGCTGCATCAAATCGGCCTGGGTGAACTGCACGCGCATCAGGTCGCGCTTCTCGATGCCGACGCCATGCTCGCCGGTCAGGCAGCCGCCCGAGGCCACGCACAGCTCCAGGATCTCGTGGCCCGCCTGCTCGGCCCGCTCGGCCTGGGCCGCGTTGTTGGCGTCGTAGAGGATCAGGGGATGCAGGTTGCCGTCGCCGGCGTGGAAGATGTTGGCGACCTTGAGGCCGTGCTTGTCGCAGATGTGCGAGATGGCCACCAGCACGTCGCCGAGCTTGGCCAGCGGGATGACGCCGTCCATGCAGTAGTAGTCGGAGATGCGGCCGATGGCGCCGAACGCGGCCTTGCGCCCCTTCCAGATGGCGGCGCTCTGCTCGGCGCTCTGGCTGATGCGCACCTCCTTGGGATTGAAGGGCTTGGCAAGCTGGGTGATGACGTTGAGCAGGTCGACGATCTCCTCGTTGGAGCCTTCGACCTCGACGATCAGCAGCGCCTCCACCTCCAGCGGGTAGCCGGCCTTGGCGAAGGCCTCGCAGACGTGCACCGCCGGCCGGTCCATGAACTCGATCGCCACCGGCACGATGCCGGCGCCGATGATGGCGGACACGCATTGGCCGGCGGCTTCGCTGGAATCGAAGCCGAGCAGCATGGGCCGCGCGCCCTCGGCGGCGCGCAGGATGCGCACCGTCGCTTCCGTGACGATACCGAGCTGGCCCTCCGAGCCGACGACGAGGCCCAGGAGATCGTAGCCCGGCTGGTCGAGATGCGCCCCGCCGATGTCGACCACCTCGCCGTCCATCAGCACCATGCGCACGCCCAGCACGTTGTTGGTGGTGACGCCGTATTTGAGGCAATGGGCGCCGCCCGAGTTCATGGCGATGTTGCCGCCGAGCGTGCAGGCGAGCTGGCTGGAGGGGTCGGGCGCGTAGAAGAACTCCCGCTCCTTCACGGCCTCGCTGATGCCGATGTTGGTGATGCCGACCTGCACCCGGGCGACGCGGTTCATGTAGTCGATGTCGAGGATGCGGGTCATACGCGAGATGCCGATCACGATGGCGTCCTCGGCCGGCAGGGCGCCGCCGGACAGCGAGGTGCCGGCGCCGCGGGCCACGACCTTGACGCCATTCTGATGACAGTAGCGCAGCACGCGCGCGACCTCCTCGGTCGAAGAGGGGAGCACCACCGCCAGCGGCAGCTGCCGGTAGGCGGTCAGCGCGTCGGTCTCGTAGGTGCGGCGGCCGTCCTCATCGCCGATCACCGCCGGCCCGTCGACCAGCCGGCGCAGGTCCTCAACGATCGCCTCGCGTCGCGACACGATCGCCCGGTCAGGCTTCGGCAGCGCCACCATCGGCATCGGTGTCAAGGCTCCCTGCTCGCCGCTTCGCGCGTCGAGCAGCCCCTCTAGGTTGTCCCCCGGCTCACGCGCCTATGGTATATCCCGGTTCGGCCTGTGCCGCCATCCGCGCGGCTGGCCTCTGGGACCACCACGCCCGAGCGCTGCTGCGAACGGTCGCGTGGAGCGGGTGCGCCGGTCTGCTAGTGTCCTGTCTCCGAATTGCCGACTACGTTGCCGCGCGGTCGGACGGCAATGCGGAGACCAAAGGACACTAGCAAATCCAAGGTTCTAGTGTGGCTTATGTCTCGGAATTGCCGATGAGCGCCAATTCCGAGACGCCACACTAGCCTTGGGACCTGAGCCGAATCTGCGGAGCCGTGACGAGCAATGAAGCACCTGTGCATCGATGCTTGGCTGAAGACCTTGGCGGTCGCCGTTGTGGCCTCCTCGACGCTTGCCGGCCCAGCGTTGGCGCAGCAGGCGGGCAACGCCCAGGAAGGCGCCGAGGTTTTCAAGAAGTGCCGCTCATGCCACGACGTGGGACCGGGCGCCAAGAACAAGGTCGGCCCCCTGCTCAACGGTATCGTCGGCCGTAAGGCGGGGACGATCGAGGGATTTTCCTATTCGGAGGCCAACAAGGCCGCCGGCGCCAAGGGCCTGGTGTGGACCGAAGAGGTGATGTTCAAGTACCTGGAGAACCCGCTGGCTTTCATGCCGGCAAACAAAATGGCGTTCGCCGGCCTCAAGGACGAGCAGGACCGCAAGGACGTGATCGCCTACCTGAAGACATTCGAGGCAAAGTAGCGCGACCGCGCACGCCACCACGCCGGAGAGAACCTCAACAGCCATGCCAGCAGCGGCCAAAGGGCGTGTGCGCGTCGGGTTGTTCGTCACCTGCCTGGTCGACCTGTTCCGGCCCTCGGTCGGGTTTGCCGCGGTCAAGCTCCTGAGCGACGCCGGCTGCGACGTCGATGTTCCCCCCCGCCAGACGTGCTGCGGGCAGCCCGCCTACAACTCGGGCGACAAGGAGACGGCGCGCGACATCGCCCGCCTGACGATCGCGGCCTTCGAGGCTCACGATTACGTGGTGGTGCCGTCGGGCTCATGCGCCGGCATGCTGAAGGCGCACTATCCGACGCTGCTGGCGGACGACCCGCAATGGGCGCCGCGGGCGGCGGCGTTCGCGGCCAAGGTGTTCGAGCTCATCTCGTTCCTGGTCGACGTGCGCGGCGTCAGCGAGGTCGGCGCCGAGTACCAGGGCCGCGCCACCTATCACGACAGCTGCTCGGGCCTGCGCGAGCTCGGCATCCAGGAGCAGCCACGCCGCCTGCTCGGCTCGGTCAAGGGCCTCGAGCTCGTCGAGATGACGGATGCCGACGTGTGTTGCGGCTTCGGCGGCACGTTCGCGATCAAGTATCCCGACATCTCCAATGCCATCGTCGCGCGCAAGACCGAGCAGGTCGCCGCCACCGAGCCCGATATCCTGCTCGCGGGCGATCTCGGCTGCCTGATGAACATGGCGGGCAAGCTGTCTCGCCAGGGCAGCAAGATCGCCGTGCGGCACGTGGCGGAGGTGCTGGCGGGTGAGATGCGCGATCCCGCCATCGGTGCACGCCCATGAGCGTCGGCACGTCGCCCGCCTTCAAGGACAACGCCCGCGCTGCGCTTGGCGACGCGCAGCTGCAGCGGGCACTCTCCAGCGTCGCGCCCGGGCTCGCCGCCAGGCGCTCGACCGCGCGCGCGGCGCTGCCGGAGTTCGAGGCCCTGCGCGATGTCGGCCGCGACATCAAGGATCACACGCTGGCCTACCTCGACCTCTACCTGGAGGCGTTCGCCAACAAGGCACGCGCGGCGGGCTCCCACGTGCACTTCGCCGCCACGGCCGAGGACGCGCGCGAGATCATTCGCGCCATCTGCCGGGACGCCGGGGCGCGCGTCGTCACCAAGGGCAAGTCGATGGTTTCGGAGGAGATCGGGCTCAACGCCTGCCTCGAGGCCGACGGCCTGGAGGTGGTCGAGACCGACCTTGGCGAGTACCTGATCCAGATCCGTGGCGAGACTCCGAGCCACATCATCGCTCCCGCCATCCACCTCACCCAGGACCAGGTCGAGGCCGACTTCCGCCGCCTGCACACGGACCTGCCGAAGGATCGCGTGCTGATCGAGCCGACGCAGCTCGTCTCCGAGGCGCGCGAGATCCTGCGCGGCAAGTTCCTGGCCGCCGACGTCGGCATCACCGGCGCCAACTTCCTGATCGCCGAGACCGGCACGTCGGTGATCGTCACCAACGAGGGCAACGGCGACCTCACCCAGTCGCTGCCCAAGGTGCACATCGCGCTGGCCTCGATCGAGAAGCTGGTGCCGACGCTGGAGGACGTGAGCACGCTGATCCGCCTGCTGGCGCGCTCGGCGACGGGCCAGGAGATCTCGACCTACACGACCTTCTCCACCGGGCCGCGGCGGCCGGGCGACCCGGACGGGCCCGAAGCCTGCCACATCGTCATCCTCGACAACGGCCGCTCGGAGCTGCTCGGCACGGCCTTGCAGGAGGTGCTGCGCTGCATCCGCTGCGGCGCCTGCATGAACCATTGTCCGGTCTATACGGCGATCGGCGGGCACGCCTACGGCTGGGTCTATCCGGGTCCGATCGGTGCGGTGCTGACGCCGGCGCTCATCGGCATGCGCAGCGCTGGGCACCTGCCCAACGCCTCGACCTTCTGCGGCCGCTGCGAGCAGGTGTGTCCGATGAAGATCCCGCTGCCGGGCCTGATGCGGCACTGGCGCGAGGAGGAGTTCAGCGCGGGCGACACGCCGGTGCTCTATCGGCTGGGCCTCAAGGCCTGGGCGGCGCTGGCCAAGCGCCCGCGCCTCTATCATCCGCTGGCTCGGCTCGGCATCGCCGTCCTGGCCGGCCTGGGGCGGCGGCGCGGCGCCTTCCGCCGGCTGCCGCTGGCCGAGGGCTGGACCCGGCACCGCGATCTGCCCGCGCCACAGAGCCGGACGTTCCAGGCGCTGTGGGCCGACTACAAGGCGGGGGTCCCACGATGAGCGCGGGAGAGGGCGCATGGGAGACGATCCTCACCAAGGTGAGGAAGGGCCTCGGCGTCTATGATTCGGGCCAGCGCCGGGCGGTGGTCGCAGCCCGCCTCGGCACCCCGCCGCCGTCCCTCGTTCCCGCACGCGCCAAACGCCCGAAGGACGAGCTCCGAGGCATGCTACGCACGTTCCTGGAGGGGCAGTCCGCCAAGGTCGTCGAGGTGGCGAGCGCCGCCGAGGCGCCAGCCGCCATCGGCCGCTTCCTGCGCTCGACCAACCTGCCGTTGCGGGTGCGCATGGGCGAGGACGCCTATCTCGCGGGCCTCGCCTGGGCGAGCGAGCCGGCGCTGGAGCGTCTGCAAGGCCCCGCCGACGGCGAGGACTCGGTCGGGCTGAGCCATGCCACCGCCGCCGTCGCCGAGACCGGCACGCTGGTGCTGGCCTCGGGCCCCGACAACCCGGTGACGCTCGGCTTCCTGCCCGAGACGCATATCGTCGTGGTCGAGGAGAAGGACCTCGTCGGCAGTTACGAGGGGGCGTGGGAGAAGGTGCGCGCCAGCTTCGGCAGGGGCGCCATGCCGCGCACGGTCAACTTCATCTCGGGGCCCTCGCGTACGGCCGACATCGGCGGCCAGCTGGTGATGGGCGCGCACGGCCCGCGACGCCTGTGCGTCATCCTCGTGCGCAATTGAAAGCGGGCATTTGCTGCACTGCGGTGGGAAGCTCGTGGGGCGCGTTGGCTGTGCGCCCGATAATCAAGACCCTCGCAATTCCAAATTTTTGCCCCCAAATCACCTAGGGTTGCCTTCTGGACCAAACCACGGGCGTCCAGATGCGTTCCCTGCTGCCCGCGCAAATGCAAACAAGGGAGGCCATGCAATGCGGATACAGGTGATATCCCCGCCGACGAGCTTGAGCCCCGAAGTCGGAGACAGGATGGTCGGCGCCGTCTTTACCGACGCCTACGACAAGATCTGGCCCGGCACATTCTTCGTGCCGATGGAGAATGTGCTCAAGCGCATGCCGGCGTTCGAGGACTGCGCCGAATTCTCGTACCTGATGGAAGGCATCTATCTGCCGAAATCGGCCTGCGCCGTCATCTGATCCCCCTGCTGTCGCCGCCTCCACTGCGCCAAAGGGCGAAGAGCCTCGATGGCCGTCCTGGAGGGGGTGGTGGGCCGCGTGCGCGCCAGACACCCGTCGCCGTCATCCCGTGCAGGCGCAGGGCAACGAGCCCTGCGCCGAAGGCACGGGACCCAGGCCACCGCTCCGCAGACGCTTCTGCCAGTTGTGGCACGCAATGTCACCGCAGTCCCCGAGGAGACCGCCGCCATCCGTCGCATCGTCTCACACCCCCACACGCGAGTGCTCGTGGCGGGGTGGCTTGGGTCCCGGCCTGGTCCCGTTCGCGCCCACGCGAATCCCTTCGTTGCGCGCCTCCGGCACGACGCCGGGATGACGGCCACGGCTCCGGGAATGCGGAGAGGCGCGGCTTGAGCCTAGCGCTTGCTGCGGATGCAGTTTTCCAGGCAGCGCTGCAGCTGGGCCTCGCAGCGGGCGCGATCCTGGCTCGACTTGTAGCAAGACCCATAGGTGGCCCGGCAGCTCGCCGCGCAGGAATTGGAGCCCTGCGCGTTGACCGGGCAGGCGGGCAGCGCCCACAGCGTGGCGGCGAGAGCCAGGGCTCCCGCGGCAATCATGAAGGGCTTGCGCTGCGTCACGTAACAGGCTCCTCGCCGACGGGTACCCGAGCTTTGCACCTGACGGGCCCGCGGCTGACGGTACTGCTACGGGTCAAACCATGAACGTTCGCTGAATAGCAAATCGGCGGCCTCACGGCTAGTCAACTTGTCGAGCAGGGTATGGCCGCGGCCACGCATGACACCCGTCCCTGCAGATCGGGGCGATCGCGATAGTGCTCGCAATCGATCTTGCGTCCCTTGGCCAGGCTCCAGCGCGCGTAGCTGCGCCCGTGCAACTCGGCGGCGGTCTGCTCCCACTTGCGCACGGCGAGCCGGCGTGCGGTCATTTCCTTGTAGGCGGGCGCGTAGCCCCAGCCGCTCATGCGTCCCTCGGCGCGGAGTATGGGCCTGTCGCATGCCGAGAACGCCTCGCGCGCGGGCAGAGCGGCGAGTGACAGCACCAAGAGCAGGGCCCCAATATGACGGATTGTCATGTAGTGGCCTCTCTGACGCATCATGCCGGGCCGATCATCAAAGTCGGCACGCCGGCAATATGGCTCTTGACCGTGAACACCTGAGTGCCCGGCCGGCGGCCGGTCCTGACGTCCGAGACGGCAACACCAGCCGCCTGGAGCCGCGCCCGGGCGCGGACGACGTCCGGCACGCGCCAGGACAGGCCCCAGAGCCGGTCTGGCCCGTCGCCGATGCCGGCCCCCAGATCGTGCGCCACCTCGAGGACGAGATCGCCGCAGCGGAAAAAGACGAGCCGCGCGCCCCACGCGGGCTCCGTCCGGTCGAGCCGCAGGCTGAGGCCCAGGCGACCGGCGTAAAGCGCAATCGCGCGCTCGGGGTTGGGCGAGCGGACGACGATGTGGTCGAGACCCGTGACCGCCGCTGCCTCGTCCGCCAGCAGGGCTGAGGGCGCCGCGGCCTCGCCTGCCCGCTCGACCAGCTTGATCGACACCCCATGCGTTGTCGCCGGGGCAATCGCCAACTCCAGCGCGGCTCCTGGTTCACGCTTCGCGACGGATAGCGCGCGCTGGGTGACGAGCCGCTCGGCCTTGGCAAGGTCGGCCACGGCAAGGCCTAAGCCGGACAACCCTTCCAACCCGGCATCGCCGGCCTGCAGCCTGAGGCAGGTGTTGCCGAGCCGGATCGATGCGCCGTCGGCGCGGCGGCCGAACAGCATCTCATAGTCGGAGACGGCCGCATCCACCGACTTCGCGGCTACCACGACGTGATCGAGTGCCTGGATCATGTTAGCGTGCCGCCCATCTCAGCCATCCGGCAGGAGCTGTCCCATTCCCTCTACCACGACCGCGCGCAGCAAGGCCAAAGCTGCCGCTTCGGCGAGGCCGGCCAGGACCGAATCGAGCGCCAAGTCAGAAGCGGGCAGGCGTGCGCGCGGCAGCCGCTCGGCGGAAGCCAAGCTCGCCGAGCTCAAGGCCCGACTGCTCGAGATCTCCGATCTCGGGGCTGCCGGTGCCGTGCTCGGCTGGGACCAGGCCACCTACATGCCCGCCGGCGGGGCGTCAGCGCGGGCAAGGCAGGGCGCGACGCTGAGCCGGATCGCGCACGAGAAGTCCATCGACCCCGCGCTCGGCAAGCTGCTCGACAGGCTCGAGGCCTACGCCGAGACGCTGCCCCCCGACAGCGATGATGCCAGCCTGATCCGTGTCGCCCGGCGCGACTATGACAAGGCGGTCAAGGTGCCGGTCGCGTTCGTGGCGCGCTGGAGCGAGTTCGGGTCGGCCTCCTACGACGCCTGGACGCGGGCGCGGCCGGCCAACGACTTCGCCACCATGCGCCCGCTGCTCGAGCAGGCGCTCGAGTTCAGCCGGCAGTACGCCCGCTTCCTCGGGCCCGCCAAGCACATCGCCGACCCGCTGATCGACAATATGGACGAGGGCATGACGACGGCCAGCGTGCGCGCGCTCTTCAAGGAGCTGCGCGGCGCGCTGGTGCCGGTCGTGCGCGCCATCGCCGAGCAGCCGCTGATCGACGATGCCTGCCTCTACGGCCACTTTCCCGAACAGCTGCAGATCGACTTCGGCCTCGCCGTCGCCAGGCGCTTTGGCTACGACTTGGAGCGGGGCCGCCTCGACAAGACGCACCACCCCTTCTGCACCAAGTTTGCGACCGGCGACGTGCGCATCACCACCCGCGTCGATCCCAACGAGGTCACGCAGGCGCTGTTCTCGACGCTGCACGAGGCCGGCCACGCCCTCTACGAGCAGGGTGTCAGCGCGGCGCTGGAGGGCACGCCGCTCGGCTACGGCACCTCGGCCGGCGTGCACGAGAGCCAGTCGCGGCTGTGGGAGAACGTGGTCGGGCGGAGCCGCGGCTTCTGGCAGCATTTCTATCCGCAGCTGCGCCAGACCTTTCCCGAGCAATTCACGCGCGTGCCGCTCGAGGCCTTCTACCGGGCCATCAACAAGGTCGAGCGCACGCTGATCCGCACCGACGCCGACGAGGTGACCTACAATCTGCACATCATGCTGCGCTTCGACCTGGAGCTCGACCTGTTGGAAGGCCGGCTGGCCGTGAAGGACCTGCCGGAGGCGTGGCGGGTGCGCTTTGCCGCCGACTTCGGCATCACGCCGCCGGATGACCGCGACGGCTGCCTGCAGGACGTACATTGGTACGCGGGCGGTGTCGGCGGCAGCTTTCAGGGCTACACCATCGGCAACATCCTGTGCGCGCAGTTCCATGCCGCGGCGGTCGAGGCCCATCCCGGCATACCGGGCGAGATGGCGCGCGGCGAGTTCGGGGCGCTGCATGCCTGGCTGCGCGACAACGTCTACCGGCACGGCCGCAAGATGAGGCCCGACGCCCTCGTCAAGCGCGCGACGGGCGCGAAGATGAGCATCGCGCCCTACCTCGCCTACCTGCGCGGCAAGTATGGCGAGCTGTATCGGCTGCCGTAGACTGGCTGGACCGTCTTGCCTGGGCTCAACAGCGGACGGTAATAATGGTGTCGGAGCTTGCGCTTGTAGAGCTTCGGAGGTCCATGTGTTGCGCGGATTGTTCGCGGCGAGCGCAATTTTCCTCGCCAGCTTCGGATCGGCAAGCGCCGAGCCCCGGTCGAGCCATCAGCAGCTTGCGCTCGACATCTACAAGGAGCTCGTCGAGATCAACACCGTCACGGCGACGGGCGACACGGCTCGCGCCGCCGAGGCGATGGCGGTTCGGCTGCGCGCTGCCGGGTTCGCAGACAAGGATGTGCAGGTGCTCTCGCCGGCGCCGCGCAAAGGCAATCTGGTGGCGCGACTGCGCGGCACGGGCAAGCGCAAGCCGATCCTGTTGCTGGCCCATACCGATGTCGTCGACGCAAGGCCCGAGGACTGGTCGGTCGATCCGTTCAAGCTCACCGAGCGGGAAGGCTACTTCTACGGCCGCGGCACAACCGACAACAAGTTCATGGCCGCAGCCTTCGTCGCAAACCTGATCCGCTACAAGCAGGAGGGCTACACGCCCGAGCGCGACATCATCGTGGCGCTGGAGGCGGACGAGGAAATCGGCGACGCCTTGGGGTTGGGCATACGCTGGCTACTGGCGCGCCACCGGCCTCTCATCGACGCCGAGTTCGCCTTGAACGAGGGCGGCCGGGTCGGCCTCAAGGCCGGCAAGCCCATGTGGAACAGCGTGCAGGTCGCCGAGAAAGTGTTCATCAGCTACAAGTTGGAAGCGACGGACCGAGGCGGACACAGCTCGCTGCCGACCAAAGACAACCCCATCCATCGCCTAGCAGAAGCGCTCGCGCGGCTTTCGAAGTTCAGCTTCCCATTCAAGCTCAACGAGACCACACGCACCTTCTTCTCGCGCGCGGCAGAGGCGGAGAACCCGCAGACGGCGGCCGATATGCGCGCCATCGCCGCCGGCCGCCCCGATGTCGACGCATTGTCGATCACTCGCCTGTCGGCGAACCCGGTCTACAACGCGCAACTGCGCACCACTTGCGTTGCCACGCAGATCCAGGGCGGACACGCCGTCAACGCGCTCCCACAAAGGGCGAGCGCCACGGTCAATTGCCGCGTCCTGCCGGGTGAGCCTATTGACGAGGTGTTTGCGACCCTGAGGCGGGTGCTGGCCGACGATGGGATCTCGGTCACGCCGTTCGGTTGGCCGGTGCTCAGCACGCCCTCCCCGCTGCACCAGGAGATCATGGGCGCCATCGAGAAGCTCACTGCCGAGTTTTGGCCCGGCATCCCTGTCATTCCCATCATGAGCACCGGCGCTACCGACAGCACCTATTTGCGCAATGCTGGGATTCCCGCCTACGGCCATTCCGGCCTAGCCGACGAAGTCGATGATTTCCGCGCCCATGGGAAGGACGAGCGCGTCCCCGTGAAGTCGTTCTTCGAAGGCCAGGAGTACTTATATCGGCTCGTCAAGATGCTGTCGGGAGAAGGGTAGCCCCTCAAACGTGCTACTTGTGCAGCCGCGGCTCCATCGCTGCCTTGAGCTGCTCCTCGATCAGGGCCGGGATTTGCCGGCGCAGCTCCTTCAATTCCCTGCGCAGGGCGTCGATGTTGGCCTGCATGCAGGCCATCTTGTCGCTGGTCCTGGGCTGCTTGGTGCATTCGATCCGCGCGGCCTCCGCCGGCGCGATGGCGCCGCGCAGGCAGGCGAGGCGCGATGGGCCCGGCGGAAGCCTGGCGCAGTCCTGGAACAGGGACTGGGTCCGCTCGCAGTCGGCGCGCTGCTGGCGATCGAGCAGGTGCGAGCAGTCCTGGGCCGAGGCCGGCTGCAACAGGACAAGGAGGAACAGCAGGGCAAAACCTAACCGCATGGCAAAATCTCCCGCGTGGCAATTCCTGAAGCAGCGGAGACTTGCGCGCGAATGGGGCGCGGCGGCGGCGTGCTCAGGGGTCGAGGTCGATTGGCTCAAGGCCACTTCACCAGCGGCGGCAGGGAGGACAGGATCGCCTCGACGTTGCCGCCGGTCTTGAGGCCGAAGGTGGTGCCGCGGTCGTAGAGCAGGTTGAACTCGACGTAGCGGCCGCGGCGCACGAGCTGCTCGTCGCGGTCGGCCTCGCTCCAGGGCCGCGTGCAATTCGCGCGCACGATCTCAGGATAGACCTGCAGGAAGGCGCGGCCGACGTCCTGGGTGAAGGCGAAGGCGGCCTCCCAGCCGCCGTCCGCCTCGGCGGGCGTCAGGTGGTCGTAGAAGATGCCGCCGATGCCGCGCATCTCGCCGCGGTGCGGCAGATAGAAGTACTCGTCGCACCAGGCCTTGTAGCGGGCATAGTCGGCCACGGCGTGGGGCCGGCAGGCCGCGGCCATGGCGGCATGGAAGGCGACCGTGTCGGGGTCGTCGTGCGTGCGGCGCCGGTCGAGCACTGGCGTCAGGTCGCCGCCGCCGCCGAACCACCATTGGCGCGTCACCACCATGCGCGTGTTCATATGCGCCGCCGGCACGTTCGGGTTGAGCGGGTGCACGATGAGCGACACGCCGGAGGCCCAGAAGCGGGGATCGTCCTCGGCGCCGGGGATCTGCTTTCTGAACTCGGGCGCGAACTCGCCGTGGACGGTGGAGGTGTGAACGCCCGCCTTCTCGAACACGCGGCCCGCCAGCAGGCTCATGGCGCCGCCGCCCCCCGGCACGCCGCCCGCCTCGGTGCGCTGCCACGGCGTGCGGCGGAAGCGGCCGGCGGGCTGGTCACTTGCGGGTGCGCCGTCGGGCAAGTCGGCCTCGGCACGCTCGAGGGCCGCGCACAGGTCGTCGCGCAGCGCCTCGAACCAGGCCCGGGCCCGGTCCTTCTGCTCGTCCAGAGAATTGCCGGCTTCCGTCATGGCATTGCCTCGGCCCGGTCGGCGGCGGCATGGACTGGCGCATCTGCCTTGGGTGTGGTATCAGCCGCCGCGCTGGACGCTACAATATCCCGCGGGGTTGCCGCCATGATCGAGATCAACAGCACTATCGACCGCTGACGGTCACCCGCGCCTTCTCGCGCCTGACCGTGGAACGGACGAACCATCCGCGGTGCGCGCTTCCAATTCGCTTGTGATTGCCGCTGCCGCCGTCTCTTCCGGACGCGCGACCGCTCCGTATCAGATGCCCCGCAGCCTCGGGGCTCGGACGGCAGCTGAATTCGAGGATGCTCTCATGTTTCGCTGGTTCGAGACACGCATCGAAGCCTTCCCGGACGCGCCGCCCGCGCGGCCGCCCGATACACTGCTGGCGTTCTACGTGCACTTCATCAAGCCGGTCTGGCCGGTGTTCGCCGTGCTCCTGGTGGCGGGCTTCCTCGGCTCGCTGATCGAGGTGGCGCTGCTCGCCTTCGTCGGCAGCCTGGTCGACATGATGAAGGCGGCGCAGTCGCCCGAGGCCTTCCTCAACGAGCATTGGGGCATCCTGCTGTGGATGGCCTTCATTGCCATGGTTGCTCGGCCGATCGTCTCCACGGGCCACGACCTGATCAAGAACCAGATCATCGCCGGCCCGGTCGCCAACCGGGTGCGCTGGCTGACGCACCGCTACGTGCTGCGCCAGAGTCTCAGCTTCTTCCAGAACGATTTCGCCGGCCGGGTCGCCAACAAGATCATGCAGGCCGCGCCGGCGTTGCGCGATTCCGTCGTGCAGCTGATCGACGCCATCTGGTATGCCGCCGTGCAATGGGTCGGAGCCGCCGTGATCTTTGCCTCGGCCGACTGGCGCCTGCTGCTGCCGCTGATCGCGTGGCTCCTGGCCTACCTCTGCGCGCTCTCCTACTTCGTGCCGCGCATCAAGGAGCGCTCGACGGCCGCTGCCGAGACGCGCTCGATGCTGGTCGGGCGCATCGTCGACAGCTACACCAACATCCTCACCGTCAAGCTGTTCGCCCACGCCGAGCGCGAGGATGTCTACGCCCGCGACGCGCTCGAGGAGCAGATGTCGAAGTGGCAGGCGTCGTTGCGCCTGCAGACGTCGATGGAGCTCGTCCTCTACACCCTCAACGGTCTCCTGATCGTGTCGGCGACCGCGCTCGCTGTCTGGTTGTGGAGCCATGGGGCCGTCAGCATCGGCGCCATCGCCGTGGTCACCGGCCTCGTCATGCGCATCGTCGGCATGTCGGGCTGGATCTTGTGGGTGGTCGCCGGCATCTTCGAGAACATCGGCGTCGTGCAGGAGGGCATGGAGACCATCAGCCGACCCAACGCGGTGACCGACCGGCCCGGCAGCCGTCCCCTCGTCGTGCGCGAGGGTGCGATCCGCTTCGAGAACGTGAGCTTCCACTACGGCCGCGAGGCGGCCTCCGGCACCGGCCGCACCGGCGGCATCATCAACGACATCTCGCTCGTCATCAGGCCGGGCGAGAAGGTGGGCCTCGTCGGCCGCTCGGGCGCGGGCAAGTCCACGCTGGTCAACCTGCTGCTGCGCTTCTACGACCTGGAGGCGGGCCGCATCCTGATCGACGGCCAGGACATCGCCCACGTCGCACAGGACAGCTTGCGCGCGCAGATCGGCATGGTGACGCAGGACACCTCGCTGCTGCACCGCTCGGTGCGCGACAACATCCTCTACGGTCGTCCCAACGCGGGCGATGCGGCGGCGATGGCGGCCGCGCGCAAGGCGCAGGCCGACGACTTCATCGGCGGGCTCGAGGACATGAAGGGCCGCACCGGCTACTCGGCGCATGTCGGCGAGCGCGGCGTGAAGCTCTCCGGCGGCCAGCGGCAGCGCATCGCCATTGCGCGCGTATTGTTGAAGGACGCGCCGATCCTGATCCTCGACGAGGCCACCAGCGCGCTCGACTCGGAGGTGGAGCAGGCGATCCAGGAGCAGCTCTACAACTTGATGACCGGCAAGAGCGTGATCGCCATCGCCCACCGGCTCTCCACCATCGCCGCCATGGACCGGCTGGTGATCATGGATCGCGGCCGCATCGTCGAGGAGGGCAGCCATGGCGAGCTGCTGCAGCGCGGCGGGCTCTACGCCGATTTGTGGGCCCGCCAGTCGGGCGGCTTCCTCGCCAAGGAGGCGGCGGAGTAGGGGCATTCCCTCCCCCCATGCTCTTCGCATGGGGAGCGGGTTAGGGTGAGGGGCGGCCACATACGCTGCGGCAAGCTTCTGCCCCTCACCCCGACCCTCTCCCCGTGAAGAACAGGGAGAGGGGGATTGGCCACTCGCCCGTCTGCCGTAGCGCCTCGCCAAGCACCATCGCCGCCGCGACCGCGACGTTGAGCGAGCGCATGCCCGGTCGGAGGGGGATGCGGATGCGGGCATCGGCAAGCGCATGCACCGTATCGGGCACGCCGGCGCTCTCGCGGCCGAGCAGCAGCGTGTCGCTGCCCGTGAAGGCGAAATCGGTGTAGGCGGTCGGTGCCCGCGTCGTCAGCAGCACCAGCCGGCCCTCGCGCGTGCGACGGCCAGCCTCGAAGGCGGCAAAGCTCTCGTGCCGGGCGATCTGCACATGGGCAAGGTAGTCGAGCCCGGCCCGCCGCAGCGCCCGGTCGGTCATGTCGAAGCCGGCCGGCCCGATCAGGTCCACGGGCACGCCGAGGCAGGCCGCCAGGCGCAGGATCGTGCCGGTGTTTGGCGCGATATCAGGCTGGTAGAGGGCAAGGCGCATGCGCCATCAAGCGCAGCCCGGGCGCGGGCCGGCAAGGGGTTGCGCGGCATGCGCCAAATTGCCCGCGCGGCGATCGGGCATCAGCCTTGTGCACGATTTAGAACAATGCAAAAACAACGCGCGTCAAAACGCCCAGTTGGGCGAGGTGGGGGCGATCATCGACAATTCCAGGCAGCGCCGCGCACGCGCCTCCAAGGTGCGATGACGGCTGCACCGCCGACGGTGTCGATCGTTCAGCTCAGGGCGCCGGTGCCGCCCGAAGACCATCGGGACCGAGGACATGCAAAGGGAGGCTGACTTGGCGCATACCGCGGATGAGCCCAACCGGCGCGACTTCATCGTCATCGCGGCGCAGGCCTTCGCCGGGGTGGGAGCGGCCATGGCGCTGTGGCCCTTCATCCATCAGATGAACCCCGATGCCTCCACGCAGGCGCTGGCCTCCATCGAGGTCGACGTCTCGCCGATCAAGGAGGGGCAGGCCATCACGGTGTCCTGGCGCGGCAAGCCGGTGTTCATCCGCAACCGCACCGCCGACGAGGTCAAGGCGGCCAACGCGGTCAAGGTCGCGGACCTGGTCGATCCTAGCGCGCGCAACGACGCGCTGCCGGAAAAGGCGCCGGCGACCGATCCCAACCGCACCAAGAAGGGCAAGGAGAACTGGCTGGTGCTGGTCGGCATCTGCACGCACCTGGGCTGCATCCCCAAGGGCCAGTCGATGTCGGATGCCAAGGGCGACTTCGGCGGCTGGTTCTGCCCCTGCCACGGCTCGCACTACGACACCGCCGGCCGCATCCGCAAAGGGCCAGCGCCGCGCAACCTCGAGGTGCCGCCCTACGAGTTCGCGTCCGACACCAAGATCAAGATCGGCTGAGGCACCATATGGCCACCCACGAATCGACCTACCGGCCGACCTCCCGCTTCGCCAAGTGGCTGGATGCCCGGCTGCCGCTGCCGCGCATGATGCATGCCCAGTTCGTCGACTTCCCGACGCCGCGCAACATCAACTACCTGTGGACCACCGGCGGGCTGTTGAGCTTCTGCCTGGTGGCGCAGATCGCCACCGGCATCGTGCTCGCCATGCACTTCGTCCCCAGTGCGGCGGACGCCTTCAACAGCGTCGAGCACATCCGGCGCGACGTCAACTACGGCTGGCTCATCCGCAACATCCATGCGGTGGGCGGCTCGATGTTCTTCCTGGCCGTCTACATCCATATCGGCCGCGGCCTCTACTACGGCTCCTACAAGGCCCCGCGCGAAGTGCTGTGGATTATCGGCGTCGTCATCCTGCTCCTGATGATGGCCACCGCCTTCATGGGCTACTCGCTGCCGTGGGGGCAGATGAGCTTCTGGGCCGTGACGGTGATCACCAACCTGTTCTCCTCGGTCGACAGCATCATTCCGGGCCTCGGCACGCGCATCGTGCAGTGGCTGTGGGGCGGCTACGCGGTGTCGGGCACGACGCTGACGCGCTTCTACAGCCTGCACTACCTGCTGCCGTTCGTGATCGCCGGCGCCGTCGGCCTGCACATCTGGGCGCTGCACGTGGTCGGCCAGAACAACCCGACCGGGCTCGAGATCAAGACGACGTCGGACGCCGTGCCGATGGCGCCCTACGCGGTCATGAAGGACGTGTTCGCGCTCAGCGTGTTCGTCATGCTGTTTGCCTGGTTCGTGTTCTACGTGCCCGACTATCTCGGCCACCCCGACAACTACGTCGAGGCCAATCCGCTCTCCACGCCGCCGCACATCGTGCCGGAGTGGTACTTCCTGCCCTACTACGCGATCCTGCGCGCCATCCCCAACAAGCTGCTCGGCGTGATCGCGATGTTCTCCTCGATCCTGCTCCTGATCTTCGTGCCGTGGCTCGACACCTCGCGTGTGCGCTCCGCCAAGTACCGGCCGATCTACAAGTGGTTCTTCTGGCTGTTCATCATCTCGGTGGTGGCGCTCGGCTATCTCGGCTCCAAGCCGCCCGAGGGCAGCTACGTCTTCTGGGCCCGCGTCTTCACGGCCTACTACTTCGTCCACCTCCTGGTGGTCATGCCGATCGTCGGCGTGATCGAGACGCCCTCCAAGCTGCCGCGCTCGATCAGTGAAGCGGTCCTGGGCAAGAGCGGGCAGCCGGTGAATGTGGGGGCGCCGGCGGCGCCCGAGCGGCGCTGAGACGGGAGGCAGCCATGATCAAGACGAACAGCGCCAGCAAAGGCATGGCCGCGCTGCTCCTGGCGGCAGGGCTGGCGGCAGGCGCGGGAGCGGGAGCGGCCCGCGCGGCCGGCGAGGCGGTGCCGATCGCGCCGCAGAAGTGGTCGTTTGGCGGCGTCTTCGGCCATTTTGACGACGCCCAGCTGCAGCGCGGTTTCAAGGTCTATACGGAGGTATGTGCGCGCTGCCACGGCATCCGCCGGATCTATTTCCGCAACCTGGCCGAGCCCGGCGGCCCGGGCTTCCCCGAGGCGGCCATCAAGTCGCTCGCCGCCACCTACCAGGTCGACGACGTGCCCGACGACCAGGGCAAGATCAACAAGCGTCCCGCCACCCCGGCCGACGCCTTTCCCCCGCCCTTCAAGAACGAGCAGGAGGCGCGCTACGCCCAGAACGGGGCGCTGCCGCCCGACCTGTCGCTGATCGTCAGGGCCCGCGGCATCGAAACAGGGGCGCCGTTCTACCGCGTGCCCGATATGATGATCCGCGACATTGTCACCGGCTACCAGGAGGGCGGCGCCGACTATCTCTACGCCTACCTGCTGGGCTTCGCGCAGCCGCCGTCGGACGTGAAGATGGCCGACTTGATGAACTACAACACGGTGTTCCCCGGCCACCAGACGGCCATGACCAATCCCTTCATGGCGGGCGACGGACTGGTGAAGTACGACGACGCCACGCCGCCCACCGTCGACAACTACGCGCGCGACGTCACGGCCTTCCTCGCCTGGGCGGCCGACCCCAAGCTGGAGGAGAGGAAGCGCATGGGGCTGCTGGTGATGGGTTATCTGCTCATCACCGCCGTGCTGCTCTACTTCGCCAAGCGGCGGGTGTGGAGCAGGGCGCACTGAGACACACGCCGACGAAATGTAGGTTGGGTTAGCGCGAAAGCGCGTAACCCAACACGACACAAAAATGTTGGGTTACGGGCTTCGCCCTAACCCAACCTACTTCACCGACGAGAACGCCGTCGGCTGCATCATCATGCTGTTGACGTTGGCGAGGATGGGGCCGTCGCGCTCGCTCTCGGCGCGCGCTGCGATCCAGGCGGGGTCGGATTGGAACGCCGTCCACTTCTTCTCGCGCTCGGCCAGCGACTCCCAGGCCAGCAGGTAATAGAGGTCGTGGTTGCCGTTGCCGATCAGCACGGTCCAGAAGCCGGCCTGCTTGATGCCGTGCTTCTCCCAGACCTCGAGGGTGGCCGCCTCGAAGCGCTTGAGCAAGTTCGGCAAGCGGCCGGGCAGGCAGCTGTAGATACGCAACTCGTAGATCATGTCGCTCTCCAATTGATGGGCGTGGCATTATTCCGCTGCCTCGCGGCCAGGCACAAGCCGTTTGCTGCAACCGATCATGGCGAAGCGCTTGCCGCCACAGATGCGCATTCGAGCGGCTCGGGTCGATGAGGCCCCGCACTTGAGCGCGCTGTGCGTGCGCTCGAAGGCCTATTGGGGCTACGATGCCGAGTTCATGCGGCTGTCCTTGCCCTCTCTGCAGGTCGATCCAGCTGCCATCGAGAACGGCCGTGTCTTTGTGGCGGCCGGCGTGGGCGATCGGCCGTTGGGTGTGGCGACCTGCGCTTTGCTGGACGAGAGGGACGTCGATCTCGTGCACCTGTTCGTGGAGCCCCGCGCGCTCGGCTGCGGCGTCGGCCGCGCTCTGTTCGCGGCGGCGTTGGCGTGGGCGCGAAAGCACGGGCGGCGCAGGCTGCTGATCGCATCCGACCCCAATGCGGTCGGCTTCTATCGGCGGCAGGGCGCGGCAGACGCCGGAACGGTGCCGTCGGAGGCCATCCCCGGCCGCGTGCTGCCGCTGCTCGCGTGTGCGGTCGATCGCGGCGGGGAAGATCCCGGATAGCCTCCGCTGCAGCGTCGGCTTCCGGGAATGCAGATGGAGGGGGTTCACTTCCGGGACAGCCGGAGGCCAAGTCACTGCGGCATGTAGATCAGGATCTTGAGCTTCAGGAGCTGGGGGAAGTAGCTCTGCAGGCCCTGCCCGAGCAGCCACAGCAGCGCAGTCAGGATCAGCAGCGCGGGAATCGCGGCGAACACCGCCTTGATGAAGAACGCCATCAGCTTGAAGAACGGCACGTCGATGTCGGCGACGGTGGTCGCCGGCGGCGCCGTCCCGAAGCCGTCCCGGTCCATCACAGGAGCAAGCGCGCCGGCCTCGCGGGCGCGCGCCTCCCGCTCGCGTGCCTCGCGCTCGCGCCTGACGGTGCGCGGCAGGTCGTCGTCAGCGGCCATCGAGAAGGTCGGTTCCGGCATGCCATGCGGCTCCTAAAGACGGCGCGTGCATCCCCGGCGCGCGCCAATCAGGAAAGCCTGATTCGGCCTTGCCTGGCCAACGGCGGCGCCGATACCCTGGCGGCTCGCCCATCGCGGATCCTCGGCGAGGATGGCGCAGCAATGGGGCGTTTTGTTGCCGCCCCTCACCCTAACCCTCTCCCCATCGGAAGAAGATGGGGAGAGGGAACGCAAAGTCGGCTGAACGGGAGATGAACCAGGCAACGCCGCCAGCATCGGGCATCCCCAGTGCCAGCCGGCGGCCGGCCCGCTTCGCCGACGCGGCCACCGCCCGCGCCGCGGCGGTGGCCTTTGATCTCAAGGCGTTGCCGGCCGACTTCTACGCCAACCCCTATCCCATCTATCACGCCCTGCGCGAGCACGCCCCCGTGCACCGCATGGCGGACGGAAGCTATTTCCTCGCCCGCTACGCCGATTGCGCCGCCGTTTACAAGGACACCGCCACCTTCTCGTCCGACAAGAAGCTGGAGTTCAAGCCGAAGTACGGCGACAGCCTCCTCTACGAGCACCACACCACCAGCCTCGTCTTCAACGATCCGCCGCTGCACACGCGCGTGCGCCGCATCATCGCCGGCGCCTTCACGCCGCGGGCCATTGCCGACATGGAGGCCCCGGTCACGCGGCTGGTCGACGGCCTGCTCGACGCCATGGCGGCCAAGGGCAGCGCCGACTTGATCGCCGACCTCGCTTCGGCCGTGCCGGTGGAGGTGATCGGCAACCTGCTGGCCGTGCCGCGCGAGGAGCGGGGGCCGCTCAGGGAGTGGTCGCTCGCCATCCTGGGCGCGCTGGAGCCGGTGCTGACGGACGCGCAGCGCCAGCGCGGCGAGCGGGCGGTTGCGGACTTCGTCGCCTACCTTACAGGCCTCGTCGCCGACCGGCGGGCGCGTCCCGGCGATCCCGAGCGCGACGTGCTGACCCGGCTGATCCAGGGCGAGCAGGACGGCGCGCGGCTGTCTGAGCGCGAGCTGCTGCACAACATCATCTTCATCCTCAACGCCGGCCACGAGACCACCACCAACCTGATCGGCAACGGCCTCTACGCGCTGCTCGAGTGGCCGCAAGAGAAGGCGCGGCTGCTGGCGAACCCCGCCCTCATCCGCACCGCCGTGGAGGAATTCCTGCGCTTCGAGAGCTCCAACCAGCTCGGCAACCGCGCCACCACGCGGCCCGTGGAGGTGGGGGGCGTGGCGATGCCGGCCGGCACCTTCATCACCATCGGCATCGGCGCCGCCAACCGCGATCCGGCGGAGTTTTCCCATCCCGATCGCCTGCACATTGGCCGTGAGCCCAACCGGCACCTGGCCTTCGGCACCGGCCCCCACATCTGCGCCGGCCTCAACGTGGCGCGCCTGGAGGGCCGTATCGCCATCGGCCGGTTCCTCGCCCGCTTTCCGAACTACCGTCTTGGCGGCGATCCCGTCCGCGGCGGGCGGGCGCGGTTTCGCGGGTTTTTGTCGATTCCCGTCACTCTGTAACGTCATCCCGGCGCCGTTCGCGTGGGCGCGAACGGGACCAGGCCAGGACCCAGGCCACCTCGAAACTTGCGCTTGCGTGCGAGAGGGCGCGTCTCAACAACGACGAGAAGCGATCGCGGACAAGTGGCTGGGTCCCGTGCCTTCGGCGCAGGGCTCGTCGCCCTGCGCCTGCACGGAATGACGGCGACGGGTGCCGGGATGACGCAAGGAGAGACCGACGCTATGCTGCACAGCAGCAATGCCGGAGGCCCCAGCCGTGCCAGACCTGAAGAGCCTGATCCGCACGATTCCCGACTACCCAAAGCCGGGCATCATGTTCCGCGACGTCACCACGCTGATGGGCGACGCTCGCGGCTTCAAGGCGGCGATCGAGCAGATGGCGGCGCCGTTCGCGTCCGCCAAGGTGCAGGGCGTGGCCGGCATCGAGGCGCGCGGGTTCATCCTCGGCGGCGCCATCGCCGACCGGCTCGGTTGCGGCTTCGTGCCCCTGCGCAAGAAGGGCAAGCTGCCGTGGAAGACCATCGGCCAGGAGTACACGCTGGAGTACGGCGTCGACATCATCGAGATGCACGAGGACGCGGTCGACAAAGGCGAGCGCATCCTGATCGTCGACGACTTGATCGCCACCGGCGGCACGGCGGAGGCGGCGGTCAAGCTGATCCGGCGCTCGGGCGGGGAGATCGTCGGCGCCACCTTCATCATCGACCTGCCCGAGCTGGGCGGGGCCAAGAAGCTGGCCGCGCTCGGCATCAAGAGCCACGCGCTGATGGCGTTCGAGGGGCATTGAGGCTGGTGATGGCGCTCGACCCGAACCAGACGCTGGAGGCGTTGCGCCGCATCGCTGCCTGGCGCGCCGATCCGGCGGCGCCCGTGGCCTGCCCGGCCTGCGGGAAAGCCGGGCTCGCCATCGTCGATCGCTCGGCGCGGCCTTACGCGGAGTGGTATGCGCTGTCCTGCCCCGCTTGCGGTCTCGACGAAACGCTGCATATTCCGCTCGGTCCCCCGGTGCCATCGCTGGATTAGACGCCTTGAAGATCGACGGCAAACCCTATCGCACCATCTGGCTCGCGCCGGACGGCTGGTCGGTCGCGATCATCGACCAGACCAGGCTGCCGCATGCGCTGGTGGTCGCGACGCTGCGCACGCTCGAGGATGCAGCAACGGCCATCAAGAGCATGCAGGTGCGCGGCGCGCCGCTGATCGGCGCCACGGCGGCCTACGGCGTCTGCCTGGCGCTGCGGGCCGACGCCTCCGATGCAGCGCTGGAGCGCGCGGTTGCGTATCTGGCCGAGCAGCGTCCGACCGCGGTCAACCTGCGCTGGGCGCTGGACGAGATGGCGGCTGCCGTGCGCAACCTGCCGCGCGAGCGGCGCCTCGCCGCCGCCTACCAGCGCGCCGCCGACATCTGCGACGAGGACGTCGCCACCAACACCGCGATCGGCCGGCACGGCGCAAGGCTCATCGAGGTGATCGCCGCGCGCAAGCAGCCCGGCGAGCGCGTCAACGTGCTCACCCACTGCAACGCCGGCTGGCTCGCCTGCGTCGACTGGGGTACGGCCACGGCGCCGATCTACGAGGCGCACGATGCCGGCATTGCCGTGCACGTGTGGGTCGACGAGACGCGCCCGCGCAACCAGGGCGCCTCGCTCACCGCCTTCGAGCTGGGCGGTCACGGCGTGCCGCACACCATCATCGTCGACAACGCCGGCGGGCACCTGATGCAGCAGGGGCTGGTCGACCTCTGCATCGTCGGCGCCGACCGGGTGACGCGCAACGGCGATGCCGCCAACAAGATCGGCACCTACCTCAAGGCGCTGGCGGCCAAGGATACGGCCGTGCCGTTCTACGTCGCCCTGCCGCATTCCACCATCGACTGGACGCTGGAGGCCGGGCGCGACATCCCCATCGAGGAGCGCAGCGCCGATGAGGTTTTGATCATGAGCGGCCGCACCAAGGCTGGTCAGGTGATCGCCGTCGAGATCGCGGCGCCGGGCAGCCCCGCCCGCAACGATGCCTTCGACGTGACCCCGGCGCGGCTCATCACCGGGCTCATCACCGAGCGCGGGGTTTGTGCCGCCTCGGGCGCGGGGCTTGCGGGCCTCTATCCCGAGCGCGGGTGATCTTCGTCATCCCGGCGCCGTTCGCGCGGGCGCGAACGGGGCCAGGCCGGACCCAACCTCAAATCTTGCTCTTGGGTACGGCTTCGCACCACGACGTCCAGGAGCGACTGCGGACCGGTGCATGGGTCCCGTGCCGTCGGCACAATGCCGCAGCATTGTGCCTGCACGGGATGACGCCCAAGGAGGACTAAAGCGACCTTGCCACCAGCTCCTTCATGATCTCGGTGGTGCCGGCGTAGATGCGGTGCACGCGGGCGTCCGCGTAGGCGCGCGCGATCGGGTACTCCAGCATGTAGCCGTAGCCGCCGAACAGCTGCAGGCAGGTGTCGAGCACCTTGTTGTCGAGCTCGGTCAGCCACCACTTGCTCATGGCGGCGGTGGTGGCGTCGAGCTCGCCGGCCAGGAACAGCTCCAGGCAATGATTGAGGAAGACGCGCGCCACCGTCACCTCGGTCTTGACCTCGGCCAGCTTGAAGCGGGTGTTCTGGAACTCGGCGATGGTCTTGCCGAAGGCCTTGCGCTCGCGTGTGTACTCGATGGTCCACCCCAGCGCCGCCTCCATGATGGCGACGGAGCCGATGGCGACCAGCAGGCGCTCGCGCGGCAGCTGGTTCATCAGGCAGGCGAAGCCGCGGCCTTCCTCGCCCAGGATGTTGGAGGGCGGCACGCGCACGTCCTCGAAGAACAGCTCGGCGGTGTCTTGCGCGTTCTGGCCAATCTTCTTGAGGTTGCGCCCGCGCTTGAAGCCGGGACGGTCGGTCTCGACCAGCACCAGGCTCACGCCCTTGGCGCCGGCGCTGGTGTCGGTCTTGGCGACGACGATGACGAGGTCGGCCAGCCCGCCGTTGGTGATGAAGGTCTTCTGGCCATTGACGACCAGCTCGTTGCCCTGGCGGAGCGCCGTGGTGCGCACCGCCTGCAGGTCGCTGCCGGTGCCGGGCTCGGTCATGGCGATGGCGGTGATCACCTCGCCCTTGGCCATCCTGGGCAGCCAGGTGCGCCGCTGCTCCTCGCTGCCGTAGTTCAGGATGTAGGGCGCGACGATATCGGAGTGCAGGCGGAAGCCGGGCGCCGTGAACACGCGTTTCGACATCTCCTCGATCATGACGGCGCTGTAGAGGAAGTCGGCGCCGCTGCCGCCATAGTCGGTTGGAACGTCGGTCAGCAGCAGGCCCGCGTCTCCAGCCTTCTTCCACACCTCGCGGCTGACTTGGCCCTCCTTCTCCCAGCGCTCGTAGTGGGGCGCCACCTCGCGGTCGATGAAGGCGTTGACGGTCTTGCGGAAGAGCTCGTGCTCGTCCTGGTAGACGGTGCGGGGTGTGGCCACGATGTCCTGCTCCCTTTGGGGTTGGCGCCAGGGTAGCGAACGCCGGGCGCTGGCGCCACGGCGCCGGCGGATTGGCCGCGGGCGCGAGCGTTATCAGGCCGGCAGATGGCGGCGCAGCAGGTTCAACAGGCCGATCACCGCGAAGTCGCGCAGGCGGCGGCGGTCGGAGGGGAGGATCACCGTCTCGGCGTGGCGCGCGTCACGAATCGCCGCCGCGAGGACAACCGAGAGCGTGCCGGGATTGTCGCCGGCGCCAGGGTCGGCGACCGCGGCGAGGCCGACATCAGCGCCGAACTCGGAGCGCGCGGCCGTCGCGGCGGCGATAGCCCGCTCTGCCGGCGGCATGCGGGCGCCGTCCGGTGGGATCGGGGCGATGCGGCCGCCGCGAAAGACGGCCAGGTCCGGATCGGCCACGCTCAGGCGCGCGGCCAGCAGCCCGCCGGTCACGCTCTCGGCGGCGGCGAGCGTCAGGCCCTGGCGGCGCAGGCGATCGAGCACGACCATCTCCATCGTCTGCTCGTCGAGGCCGAAGACGACGTCGCCGAGGAGTGAGCGGATCAGCGCCTCCTCGGCGTCGAGCAGGCGCTGGGCGGTGGCTTCGTCGTCGCACTTGGCGACCACCCGCACCTTGATGCCGTCGATGCCGCTGGCCTGGAAGGCGATGGTGGGGTTGCCGAGCCGGTCGAGCTCGTCGAAGCGCGGGCCCAGCACCTCCGCCAGCCCCGACTCGCTCATGCCCCAGGTGCGCAAGACGCGCGAGCGGATCACCGCGGCCTGGCCGGCGCGCCGGGTGAGGTCGGGCAGGATGGTGCCGCGGAACATCTCGCGCATCTCGGAGGGCACGCCCGGGACGGCGTAGATGACCTTGGCGCCGACCGGGCAGACGAGACCCGGCGCGGTGCCCGGCATTTGGGCGATCGGCTGCGCGCCGACGGGAATGTCGGCCTGGCGCAGGTTGTTCTCCGACATGACCCGGCCGCGAGACTCGAAGATGGCGCGGATCTTGGCGGCGATGGTGGTGTCGCGCCGCATGTCGGCGCCCATCACCCGGGCGATGACGTCGCGGGTGATGTCGTCCTGGGTGGGGCCGAGCCCGCCGCAGCAGATGACGGCGTCGCTGCGCTCGAGCGCCTGGCGGATGGTCGCTTCGATGCGCGCGAAGTTGTCGCCGACCTTGACCTGGAAGTGGCTATCGATGCCGGCCAGCGCCAGCTGCTCGCCGATCCAGGCCGAGTTGGAATCGACGATGATGCCGAGCAGCAGCTCCGTGCCGATAGCGACGACCTCGCAGCGCATTTTGTGTTCCCCGTGTTGGTGGTGGGGCGGAGTTTAGGGGCGAGGTCGTAGGGCGCAATAGGCGTCAGCCGTATTGCGCCGTTGGCGGGCGGGAGGATCGGCGGTAAGAGGGAGCGCAGAACGGCGCAATGCGGCTCCCGCCTTATTGCGCCCTACGGTTACTGCGCCCTACGTGGCATATTCGAGCCATGCCGAACTATCGTCGTGCATTCGTTGCAGGGGGTTGCTGGTTCTTCACGGTCAATCTGTTCGACCGCAAGCGCCGCCTGCTGGTCGAGCACGTCGATGCTTTGCGCGAAGCGGTGCGCGAGACGCGCCGGCGGTTGCCCTTCCGGATCGATGCCATGGTCGTGCTGCCCGACCACATGCATGCGATCTGGACGCTGCCGGACGATGATTTCGATTTTCCCGTGCGATGGCGCCTCATCAAGGTCCGCTTCTCGAAGTTCATTCCCGAAGGCGAATGGCTCGCTGAAACGCGGCGGGCGCGCGGCGAGCGCGGGATTTGGCAGCGGCGCTACTGGGAGCATCTGATCCGCGATGAACGGGACTACGCCCACCACGTCGACTACTGCTGGTTCAATCCCATCAAGCATGGGCTTGTGACGAAGGTCGAGGATTGGCCGTTCTTCTCGTTCCATCGCGACATGCGGGGCGAACCCAGGGCGGGTGACTTTGCGAGCTTCGAGAGGATGCTCGCCGAGTATGCGCGATCCGGCCGATCGTCCGGTTATGGCGAGCGGGTGCCGTAGCCGTAGGGCGCAATAGGCGCCAGCCGTTTTGCGCCGTTTTCCCCCGGCAAAGGTTGGATCGGCGCAATGCGGCTGCCGCCTTATTGCGCCCTACGCCCCCTACTTGATCGGCGAGAACGGTGCGGCCAGCAGGATCTTGGTTTCCTGCTTGATGACGGGGCTGTCGCCGGGGGGCGGCCAGATACCGTCGGCGGCGGCTTTCTTGCGCACGGCGATGCGCTCATCGAGGCTCTTGTAGGCCCAGATGTGCACCCACTGGTTGAGGCCGCCGACGTCGGCGGTGAAGACGCCGGTCAGGGGCGAGAGCTTGATGCGGCCGGGCAGATACTCGCCCCAGCGCTGGGCCATGCCGGGGATGCCGCCGGGCTTGATGACGTAGGAGCGCATCTCGAAGTAGGGGCCCTGGCTGGAGGGGGCGAGCGGGGGCGAATAGGGCAGCGGCTCGAAGAACTCGGATTTCATCTCGGCGATGAACTCCGACGTCTTGGGCGGCCAGATGCCGCGCTTGATCGCCTCGGCGCGGATCTTGGAGCGCTCCAGCGCATTCTCGTAGGGCCAGACGTGGATCACCTGGTTGAGCGGGCCGATCTCGGTGTACCAGAAGGCGGCGAGCGGGGAGAGCTCGAGGCGCGCCGGCAGCGCGTCGGTCCAGCGCTTCAGGAATTCGGGCAGCGTGCGCGGGTGCAGCGTGTAGGTGCGGAACTCGTAGAGCATGGCTGAGCTGAGCCTCCCTGGGTGTTGCCTTGGCGTTGGCTGGAATGTTGGCACACCCCCGCGCGGCTGGGCAATGCCGGCTTTTTTGGGAGCTGCACTTTCGGTTCAAGCCGGGTCGTCGCCACGCCAGCCGTAGAGCCAGTCCAGGCCGGCCATGAGACGTCTCCCCGGTATCAGCCTGAGCACGGCATCCCGCGCCCATGACAAGGGAGCGCGCAGATCATATACACGGCCCTGCATACGACTCGCCCGCTGCACGCTCAGGGCGCGTACACGGCGCTCGGCCTCGAAAGCAGCGAACGCCTCCTCTTCCGTGCCCGTGAGCCTGCACAGGCGCCTGCCCATCACCACCGCGTCCTCGAGCGCGAGCGCGCCACCTTGCGCCAGGTAGGGCAGCACAGGATGCGCCGCGTCCCCGATCAGGGCGATGCGCCCCTTCGTCCAGTGCGGCAGCACGGGCAGGCGATGCAGCGCCCATCGACGCCAGCGCGGGACGGTCGCCAGCACGTCCGTGACATGCGCATGGAAGCCTGTCAGGCGGGTAAGCACGCTTTCACGGTCGGCCTCCGCATCCCAGTCACGGCCCTGCCAGGACTCCGCCGCGATCATGACTACGGCGATCTCGCTGCCGCCGCGCACTGGATAGTGCACGATATGCACGTTGCCGCTGAGCCAGAGCCCGACTTCTGCTGTCGCCAGCTTGCCGGCGTCCGTTGCCGGTAGCACGGCGCGCGTAGCGGTGGCGCCGACGAACACCGGGACGATGGTGGGGGCGATCGCCTGTCGCACGCTCGACCACAGCCCGTCGGCACCGACCAGGGCGGCCCCTTGCGCCCTGTCACCGGACGCGGCAATCGCCGTGACGCCTGCAACGGACGCCTGGCAATCGAGCACGGTAAATCCCGTGCGGAGTGCAATGGAGGGCTCCGCTCCGGCTGCCGCGAGGAGTGCTGCGTGCAGGTCATGGCGATGCGCCACCCAGTAGGGGGCGCCGTGCCGGGCCGCCAGCCATGGCCCGAGCGGGAGGCGCGCCAGCGTCCAGCCCGAGGCTCCGGCGCGGATGTGGACGGCCTCCGGCACGCCGACCAGCGGTGCCAGCCGCGGGGCCACCCCCAATTGCTGCAGCGCGCGCACGCCGTTGGGCCCGAGCTGGATGCCGGCGCCGGCGGACGAGAATTCCGGGCGCTGCTCCAGCACCACCGCCGGCCGCCCGCCCCTTGCCAGCGCCAGCGCCAGCGCCAGCCCGCCGATGCCCCCGCCCGCGATCAGAACGGGCGCCGCACTGGCCATCACGCGATCCGTTCGAAGCTATGCGCCCCAGGCTCAGGTACCCACGCCCTCCTGGGCGACCAGGCAGCCGGGCGGGTCGGTCGCATCGGCGGCGAGGCGGGGCCCGTAGACATAGAGCGTCGAGCAGTAGGGGCAGAGAATCTGGCCCTCCGCGCCCATATCCAGGTAGACGTGGGGGTGGTCGTGCGGCGCGCGCGCGCCCATGCACTGGAACTCCTTGACCCCGATCTGGACCTTCTCGGCGCCCGCATCGTTGGCAAAATGGGGGACGAGCGAAGCTGCCATCTGCGCCTGCTTTCTTGGGTGCCAAATTGGGCTGCCAAATCGGGCGCAAAGATAGCCGCTGGGCCGGCCTGATGATAGGGGTAGGCGGCGTCGCAGGTGGCAGGCTCGAGAAGGAGCAAGGCGTGCAGACCTTCGATTCGGACGGCGTGCGCATCGCCTTCCTCGATGCGGGCCAGGCTGAGGGCCAGGCCGGGGACCAGGGCGAGCCGATCCTGCTGATCCACGGCTTTGCCTCCTCGGTGCGCACCAACTGGATCGAGCCAGGCTGGGTGGCCTTCCTCACCCGCCACGGCTTTCGCGTCATCGCACTCGACAACCGCGGCCACGGCGAGAGCCAGAAGCTCTACGACCCCGCGCTCTATGCGGCGCCGACCATGGCCGAGGACGCCCGCCGCCTGCTCGACCACCTGGGCCTCCCCCGCGCCGACGTGCTGGGCTACTCGATGGGCGCGCGCAATGCGGCCTTCCTGGCGCTCGCCCACCCGGGCCGGGTGCGCAGCGCCATCTTCGGCGGCCTCGGCGCCAACATGGTGCGGCCGATGGCCGGCACCGGCCCGATCGCGCACGCCCTGGAGGCGCCCTCCATCGGCGACGTCAAAAACCCGACGGCGCGCACCTTCCGCGCCTTCGCCGACCGCACAGGCGGCGATCTGAAGGCGCTCGCCGCCTGCATCCGCGGCTCGCGAGAGCCGCCTCTGACGCAGGCGATGGTGGCAACAATCGCCTGCCCGGTCCTGGTCGCCACCGGCACCGAGGACGTGATCGGCGGGCCGGCCGACGAGCTGGCGAGCCTGATCACCGGCGCCGAGGCGCTGCCGATCCCGAAGCGCGACCACATGCTGGCGGTTGGCGACAAGGTCTTCAAGGACGGCGCGCTCGCCTTCCTGCGCCGCCGGGCGTGAGCGCGATCGGCGCAACGTCGAGCATTTTCAACATGTTCGAGGACGAGCGAGGCCGGGGCGGGCGCCACGCCGGATCCGGGCTGCGCTCCACACACTTGCAAGCCGGCGGGCAAGACCTCGACACTGGTCGGTCCCGCAACAGGCGTGGTAGGGTGCCGCACGCTCGGGGGTCGCATGGCTCCAAACGCAAACTACTTGAGTGAGCTGTGGCGTCGCGGCGCAATGCCGGATTCAGCAGCGACCTATATCTTTGCGGTTTGTTGCGTTGCTCCTGCGGCCGTCGTGCACGCTGGGGCTCTGCTTGTCAGCAACGACATACTTCCGTTCGTGCCGTACTACCCCGCTGTTCTCGCGACAGCGTTCATCGGCGGAGCGTTGGCCGCTGGCCTGACTGTGATCCTGAGCGCAGCGCTAGTGTGGTGGGCATTTCCCTCTCCTTACTTTGGCGCCGGCGCGCCTCTGCTCATACAAACGATCAACCTTGCGTTCTACGTTACCGCCGCTGCGATCATGATCCGAGTAGCGCAATTCCACCGGCGCCTGACCAGAGGCGCCGACAACCTGGCTGCTATGGGCGAGCAGCGTCAGGGCAAATGGCGCCGATTGATCCTCGAGGGATTACCGTCGAATTCTCCAGAGGGCTACTTGCTGGCTGCTGCCTGCATTGTCGTGGCTACTCTCGTGCGCTTCGCGATGGGATGGGTGGGAGGCGATGTCTTGCTGTTTGCATCCTATTTTCCCGCGGTTCTGGTCGTGTCGCTGCTGGCTGGAGCAAGAATGGGTGTATTTGCTGTCGCGCTCAGCGCGGTCGCAGTGTGGTGGGCCTTCTTGCCATCCCACGCGGGAAGCCCCTGGGCGACGCAAAGCCAGATGGCCGGCCTTGCCTTTTTCGTCTTCACAGCTTCGCTCACGGTCTGGGTCGTCGAGTACCGGTGTGAAGAGCTAGAGGCCGACGGGATCGCTCGTCATAAGCGCCAACAAGCCGTAGGTCGGACATTCTGGATGCAACACGCCACGCTTTCCTGCCCCTATTGCGGCCTCGACCTTGGCCTCCGATGCGAGGCAGGCAGCGTCGTCGAGTTCGACATCAAGGAGTGGGAGATGCGATGCCGGCATAGGGCGCTCGAAAGCCCGCTCATGTGCCAGCGGCTGCGCCACGGATCCTCTCGGTAGTGTCTCAGTTTGAAATTTCGCGCCGCCCCAGCGGGTAGGCACGGTCATCGTCGCGGAACGGCTGCGTCAACATTCGGTCAAGTCGTTGCTCGCTTGGATCCCGGAACTGCTGGATGCCGATAGTCATGCCATCGTGACCTGCGGCAGGCTGGTCACGGTAGGTGCCGAACAGGCGATCCCACCACGGCAGATTGAATCCGAAGTTGCTATTGGTCTCGCGCACCTCAATGGAGTGATGGACGCGATGCATGTCTGGCGTCACCACGACCCAGCGCAGCACCCTATCCAACCCCAGCGGCATGGCGACATTGCTGTGGTTGAACATGGATGTGGCGTTCAACAGGACTTCGAACAGGAGCACGGCGATGGCGGGGGTTCCAAGTGCGGCGACGACGCCGAGCTTGATGCCCATCGACATCAGAATTTCTATGGGATGGAAGCGCACGCCGGTCGTCACATCGATGTCTTGGTCCGCGTGATGCATCCGGTGCAAGCGCCACAGCGCGGGCACGGCATGGAACAAGACGTGCTGCAGGTAGATGGCCAAGTCCATTGCCACCATGGCGAGCGGGATTGTCGCCCACACGGGCAGCGCGATGACTTGGAACAACCCCCAGCCCTGCGCTTCGCAGATAAGGGCCAAGCCAATTGCTGCGGTAGGAAAAAGAAGCCGCACCAGTAGTGTGTCGATCACCACGACGCCGAGATTGCTAGGCCAGCGCTTCAGGCGAGGCAGATGCTGGCCCCGTCGTGGCGCGAGAATTTCCCAAGCAGCAAGGGTTGCCAGTATGGCGACAAACGCTAGGAATCTGACCAGTGGTTCGTGGGTCGCGAGCATTGCCGTCTCAGCCTATCGCAATCGGCTTGCAAAATCATACAACCCCCCGGATGGGCCCCCTGGATGGGCGAAGAACGAGTTGAAGGTCATGAGCTGGAGTTGCAATGCAATGAGCATCGAGGAAATCCAGTGTCTTCTGGGCCACCTTCGCGGCTTCAGGCCGACCGGCTCTCAGGTATGCCCAAGGGACCCAAAGGCCAGAAGCGCCACGCCGACGTGATCGGCAACGCCGTCAAGGTCATGCGGATTGCCACGGGCGAGGAGGAAGACGACTTCCCGGCCGACGACGGCAAGGACAATGCAGCGCAGTCGCTCGGTCAACGCCGCGGGAAGGCACGCGCCAGGGCGCTGAGCCCAAAGCGGCGGACGGAGATCGCGCGCAAAGCCGCTCAGAAACGCTGGAGCTAGGGCGTTCTGCAGGCGCTCGCGAGAAGCGTAGTCCCCACAAGAGGAAGCCGGTTCAAATCTCAAACTGACCTTCACCACCTGGCTGGTAGTGCCTGAGTGTGTGGTATGCCAGCCGTTCTAGGCTGTTGACGTTGGGTATGAAAGGCGTCTGCCCCGTGGCATACTTCGCCCAATGGCTCCGGTCTCGGGGTCTTCGTAGTCGAACGGCTTGATGACGGCCATCTCGTTCATGCTGATACGCAAACTGTGGCCGTACGGGTCCGCGCCGGTTCTCATCTTCGATCCTGATTCGATCCTGAGTGTCGAGATTGCGTTAAGACCTAGCGTCTTTGCTTTGGTCTGGTTGTCTGGTCTACGCTACGCAAGGGAGGAAACCACACATGCGCTGTTTCAGCCTCGCGCTGCTCGTGCTCCTCACGCTGCCGAGCAGCCCGGCTACTGCCGCCTCCGACGCCGATGTCCTGAGGCAGTTCGGCATGCTCGGCAGGATCGCCGTCGACTGCAACTCGCCGTACAGCACCGACAACCCGCACCTGATCTATGCCGCCTCACCCCAGGGCAAGCTCACGCGCACCTTGAGAATGAACCCCGACTTGGACGGTACCTTCCCGATGCGCAACGTGCGCCTGCTCACCTCCGACCGGCTGCAGCATGATGAGACCGGGCGGCAGTCCGAGTTGACCATCACCGTCGCGAAGATCGACGGCAAATTCCGCAGCTGGCGCTCGGTTCGAGCCGATGGCACCGTCCTCATTGCGGACGGCAAGTTCCCCAAGACCGGCAGACCCACCATCGCTTTCGAGAAGTGCAGAAACTAATCGGGGTGTTGCCGTGTCTGGCATGCCACAGACTGAGGTACTACCACCTGGCTGGGCCGCTTGCATTCACGCTCGAGCAGGATGTAGTCTGATCGTGTTTGGTGATTGCCGCCGCGGCCGCCCCAGCCGGATGGGTCGCGAGCCGATTGGTCCAGAATGAATGCTCAGCTCGCGGGGCCGCCCGTCATAGGTTGTCCTGGTTGATGTAAAAACGGGTTCTGCCGATGCCTCACGCCCGTTCAATCGTTTGAAATACAAAGATTTTTCGCAAACTAGCGACACGCCCAGCGGATCATATGCATGACAATCCCTGCCACCGGGGGCCCGCGCACCCATACCCTATGCGCTTGACATACGTATATCGTATGTATAGATTGCACACGAGACCGCATATCAGCGGCCGGCATGAGGAGCAAACTCATGCAGGGGTTCACGCTCCTGCGAGGAGGTGCCTATGCCGGGGCCGATAGCGGAGGTCGAGGTAGTCGGGGACGTACCCATCCCTCCCAACGTCGACCGAGAGACGCTCGAGCCGACCGTGGAATCCGTGCTGGACACGCTTCGACGGTTACGGAAGTCGCCCCCGCCCGCGGGCGGCAGTCGACAGGATGTGCGCCGTTGACGCGACGGCAAGGAGACGAAGATGACCCGCAAGAACTTCGAGTTCAGCGACCACTATATCGAGCTGCTGGCTCGCCTCAAGGACATGTGCGGCCTGAGGAGCGAGACGAGCGTGGTCGAAGAGGGGCTGGTCTTGCTTGGATGGGCCGTTGGCGAAGTCGCCAAGGGCAACGTGATCGGTGCCTACGATGAGAAGAACGGCAAGCTGCGGGAGATCACCAGCACGGCTCTGGTGAAGGCCCGCGAATGGAAGATTGCCCAGGAGAAGGCCGCCGAAAAAGAGCCGGAAGGGTCGTTTGGGCTTCGGCTCAAGACATAATGCGCACACGGTCGGGTCCGGATAGGAAGGCGCAGCTGCCGGACCCATTCTCATGCCAGGTTGGGCAGCAATGCGATGCCTGATTGCGATGACGACTTGTTGGGGGAGAAGGGGTACCGGATCACATCGCGCGATGTTCCCGAATTGGTGCGCGAGATCCAAGAGATCGATGTCGAGTCGGTGCTTGTCGATCTGAAAAATCAAACGATCAGGATCGAGATGCGGAAAAAGGACGATGTGCCGTACTGGTTTCCGATCGCCGGAGTCGTCTTCACGGCACTCACGATCCTGACGCTGTTTCTGGCCCTTACCGGCGTCGTGCCGATCGATCCGGGCAAGCGCGTCCTTTTCAATGTCTGGGTCGCGTTCTGCCTGGCGGCGAGCGTCGGGTTCCTGACCGGCAGCGCAAGCGCATCGGGCAAGATCCCTCTCCCGTCTGCCCTCGGCGATTCCCCGATTGCTTTTTCAGCCGTCGGCGGCGTGGCCGTCTTCCTGGTGATCCTGTTGGTCATGACGGCCATAAACTGAGCCGGACAACGCTGCGCCCGGCATTGGCATTGGCAATGATCCGGCCGGCGCTGCCGCCGACCCTGCGCGCGGAGGGGCGCGTGCTGCGCGCCGGCCGCACGCTCACCGTCTGCCGGGCCGACGTTTTCTGCGCGGCCGCCGGCGGCGGGCAGGAGGCCTGCGCGCTGCTGCAGTCGACCCTGATGCGCCTCGATCCGGCGTAGCCGGCGCCCACAAAAAAAAGAGGCTCCTACAAGACCGTCGTCGCGACCCAAGAGGACAAACGCGGGGAATGTCACAGGGTCCGGCGACGGCGAAATGTAGGAGCCAACGCGTACAGATACACGGGTACAAACGCACTTTCGGGCAAGCGGACGATAGCAGCGCATACAACGCATGTCGTCGGCAAACCGATAGAGGAAGGTGCGCTCCTGTGGACAACTCGCCGAACATCTTTGCATCGAGTTGCATCGCTCTCTGTTCGATTCGTCGACCGTCGATCCCCGCCTCCGCAGCCCGGCGCTTCCAACTGGCCCGAACCCGTGCCAGACTGCCGAGTATGATCAGCTTGTTCTTGAAATTGCTGCGTTTCTGCATGTTCGCCGGGCTCGCCGCCGCAGCCCCTGCGGCCGCCGTGGCCCAGACCCCCGCCAACGTCGACCTCGAGCTGGTCATTGCCGTCGACGTCTCGCTGTCGATGGACCTGGACGAGCAGCGCCTGCAGCGCGACGGCTACATCGCGGCGTTCCGCGACCCCGAGGTGCACAAGGCCATTACCTCTGGGCCCAACGGCCGCATCGCCGTCAGCTATCTCGAATGGGCCGGGCCGCCGAGCCAGCAGGTGGTCGTGCCCTGGACCCTGATCGACGGACCCCAAGCCGCCCGCGCGCTCGCCGACCGGCTGGAGGCCACCGTCATCACGCGGGCGCGCATGACCTCGATCTCGGCGGCGCTCGCCTCTGCCGACCGGCTGTTCGATGCCAGCACGTTCAAGGGCATCCGCCGCGTCGTCGACGTGTCGGGCGACGGGCCCAACAACGCCGGCAGGCCGGTCGTGCCCGCGCGCGACGAGCTGGTGGGCAAAGGCATCGTCATCAACGGCCTGCCCATCATGCTCAAGACCGCTGCGAGCTTCTTCGATCTGGCCGACCTCGACCGCTACTACGCCGACTGCGTCATCGGCGGCACCGGGGCGTTCCTGGTCGCGGTCAAGGACCGCGGCGAGCTGGTGACCGCGATCCGCCGCAAGCTGCTGCTCGAGATCGCCGCGCCGGAGCCGACGGCCAGGGTCATCCGCGTCCAGGCCGCCGCCGCGGCCGAGCCCTACGACTGCCTCATCGGCGAGAAGCAGTGGCAGCGCTATATGGACGGCCGCTTCCCCAACTGAGCCCATGCTCATCTCGCTCTGCAACGAGGTCATCCGCGAGCTGCCGCTGCAACGGCAGTTTGAATTCGCCCGCGCCGTCGGCTACGACGGCGTGGAGATTGCGCCCTTCACGCTGGGAGACGATCCGCACCTGTTGCCAGGGGCGCGTCGCGCCGAGCTGCGAGCGGCGGCGCAGGATGCCGGCATCGCCATCACCAGCCTGCACTACCTGATGCTGACGCCAAAGGGGCTGTCGATCACCTCGAGCGACCCCGGCCAGCGTGCGCGCACGATCGACGTTATGCGCCGGCTGTGCGGCCTTGCCGCCGATCTTGGCGCCCGTGTTCTCGTGCACGGATCGCCGGCCCAGCGCCAGCTCGAACCCGGCAGGGAAGCGGACGGCCGCAAGTGGGGCGCCGAGTGCTTTGCGGCGGTCGCCGAGGCGGCTGCCGATGCTGGCGTCACCTATTGCATCGAGCCGCTGGCGGCCCCGGACAACCAGTTCGTGCGCACGGTGGAGGAAGCCGTCGCGATCGTCCGCGCCATCGCCCACCCGGCGGTGCGGACCATGATCGACTGCTCGGCGGCGGGACGCGCCGAGGTCCGCCCCATCCCCGATCTCATCCGGCACTGGCTGCCGACCGGGCTGATCGGCCACATCCACCTCAACGACCCCAACCGCCGCGGCCCCGGTGAGGGCGACCTCGCGTTCGCGCCGATCCTGCGGGCGCTCGCAGAAGCGGGCTACCAGGGCATGGCCGCCATCGAGCCCTTCGTTTACGAGCCCGATGGGCCCGCCTGCGCCGCCCGCGCCATCGGCTACGTCCGCGGCTTGCTGGAAGCGCGTTGAGGCGTGCGCCTGCCCTATGCCGGCGCCGATGGCGTCCGGCGCACAAGACTGCGCATTCGGTTGCTGACGGCCGGGATCGACCACAGGATCGAAATGATGGTCAGGGCGGCCAGCACGGCGCAGACCGGACGCGTGAAGAACGGCAGGGGGCTGCCGCTCGACAGCACCAGTCCGCGCGTGAGGTTCTTTTCCAGCAGATCGCCCAGCACCAGCCCCAGGATCAACGGCGCCATGTTGAACTTCAGCTCGCGCATGACGAAGCCGATCAGCCCGAACACCAGCATGACGTAGATGTCGAACACGCGCGAGGTGATGGCAAAGGCGCCGACCACGCACAAGACGAACACCACCGGCATCAGCCGCTCGCGCGGCACCAGCAGGATCGTGATCAGCGGCCGCACCAGTACGAAGCCGAAGATCAGCTTGGCCATGTCGGCGATCACCAGCATAGCGATGATCTCATAGAAGAATTGCGGCGACTCGACCATCAGGTTGGGACCCGGGTTGAGCCCGTGGATCATCATCGCAGCCATCAGCACCGCCGCCGGCGCAGAGCCGGGCAGCGCCAGCGTCAGCACGGGGATGATGGCGCCGGGCACCGATGAGGCCTCGCCCGTCTCGGCCGCCATCAGACCCTCGATCGAGCCCTTGCCGTACAACTCTTTCTCCTTGCTGGCCCGGCGCGCCGCGGCATACGAGGACCAGGCGGCCGCGTCCTCGCCGAGCCCGGGGAGGATGCCAATCCACACGCCGATCGCGCCGGAGCGGAAGATGGTGCGCCAATGCTTCAGCACGTCTTCGATGCGCGGCACGATCGAATCGAGCTGGTTGACGACGGCCTTCACGGTCGGCCCGCGCATGGCCTGCAGCACCTCGGCGACGCCATAGGCGCCCACGAGCGCGGGCAGAAGGCCGATGCCGCCGGCCAGGTCCGTGAAGCCGAAGGCATAGCGCTGGAAGTTGTAGTAGGGCTCCTGGCCGATGGTAGCGATCCAGAGCCCCAAGAAGCCGGCGATATAGCCCTTGAGCGGGTCGCCGCCCGCGAGCGTGCCGGCCACGACCACGCCGAACACCGAGACCCAGAAGAACTCGAAACTCTGGAACGACAAGGCGAGCTCGCTCAGCACGGGCGTCAGCAGCGCCAGGCACAGGATGCCGAACAGCGTGCCGAGCCAGGAACCGGACGTGGAGATGCCCATGGCGCGGCCGGCGAGGCCCTGGCGCGCGAGGGGATAGCCGTCGAGCGTCGAGGCGGCGGAGGCAGGCGTGCCCGGAATGTTGAGCAAGATGGCGCTGCGGCTGCCCCCGTAGATGGCGCCGACGTAAATGCAGATCAGCACCATGATCGCTTCGGTGTGCGGCATGGTGAAGGTCAGCGTCGTCAGCAGCGCCACCCCCATCGTCGCGGTGAGGCCGGGCAGTGCGCCGATGACGATGCCGAGGAACGTCGCCCACAGCACGTTGAACAGCGTGTGCGGGGTGAGGAAGCCGACGAACGCGCCCCCGAGGTGGCCAAGGCTATCGAACATCTAGGTTACGATCCTCAGGGCAGCCGCACATAGAACACCCTTTCGAACACCAGCGTCACGGCAGCTCCGGTGGCCAAGCCCAGCAGAGCGGCTTCCGCCATCCGTCGCGCCCTTACGGGCCAGGGCTGGCCCCGTCGCCACTCGAAGAGCATTGTGAACATCGCCACGAAGGTGGCCGAGGCGAGCCAGAAGGGCACGCGCCCGATCAGGCCGACGACGAAGAAGAGGCCGAGGCCGGCTGCCAGCACCAGCCGCAGGTCGCTCGCTGTCTTGGGCCCGGCCGGCGCCGCCGTCTCGCTCCGGCCTCGCAGCGCCCCCTGGTTGACGGCGCGAACCGCGAGCCAGACGCTGAGCAGGATGATCACGATGCCATAGAAGCCCGGCACCAGACCGGGTGCCGTGTAGATCTCGCCCTTCTGGTCGGCGTACGTCGGCATACGGAACGCCAGCCCCGCGGCGGCGCAGCCGAACACGAAGAACACCGCCGCGATCCACAGGTCGACGCGCGGCGGAGCCGGGCGTTCGTGCGGAAGCAGCTCCGAGTTGTCAGCCATAAGCGCGGGTCACGACAAGAGCGGCCGGGTTGGCCCGGCCGCTCGAAGCATAAGCGCCAGCATGCTTCACAGCCGCGGGATGCCGAGCGTATCGGGCGACACCTTGGCCTTGCCGGCGTCGAAGTAGAGCCAGGCCGTGTAGCGCACCATCTTGAAGGACTCGCGTTCGGCCTCGTCGCCGTGCAGCGGAGAAAACAGCGCGCTGCGGGCGTTGGAGTACTTCTTCAGCGCCTCGGACGTCTTGATCTTCCTCTCCCACACCTGGCTCATGGTCTTGACCACGTTGTCGGGCGTGCCCTTGGCGCACCAGATGCCGAAGTAGTTCATCGGCGCCGGCATGGTCGGCAGCCACTTGGTGGTGGGCTGGATCTCGCCGAAGCCCTCGAGCGTAATCGGCTTGTCGGACAGGACGGCCAGCGGCACCAGGCGCTTGCCCTTGATCATTTCGCTCATCTCGACGAGCAGCTGTGCCACCGCCTGGGTCTCGCCGGAGACGGTGGCGAGCACCGCCGGGTTGCCGCCGTCATAGGTGACGTGCTTGTAGTCGATCTTGGCGGCAACCTTGACCGACTCCATGAAGTTGTGACCGGCCGACGACAGGCCCGCCGTGGCGACCGGCACGCTGGCGCCGCTCTTTTTCAAGGTGTCGAGCAGCTGGCCGAAGTCCTTGAACGGCGCGCCAGGATGGGCGGCAATCGCCGTCAGGTTGGCAACCGCGAAATACATGTGCCAGTCCTTGAGGCCGGTATCGAGCAGGCCGAGCACGCGATAGGTGCCGACGTCGGTCGCCGCGCCGGCCGCCCAGGTATAGCCGTCCTTGGCCGCCTCGACGGCGTTCTTGGTGCCGACGGACCCAGACGCGCCGGGCTGGTTGACGACGATGAACTTCTGCTTCAGCTCGGCCTCGAGCTCCGAAGCGACGATGCGCGCCATCTGGTCGGTGGAGCCGCCGGCGGCCCAGGGCACGATGATGGTGACGGGGCGGTCCGGCTTCCAGCTGTAGTCCTGTGCGACCGCGGCAGTGGCGATGCAGCTGACAGCGCAGCCGATAAGCGACGAGAGCAACCGTCTCATAGGCGTCCTCCCTCAGGGATGAACTTGCGGAACAAGCGGCAGGTTACTAAGACACTGTCGGAGCCGGCATCGCCTCGTCAAGAGTTTACGCGCGGGCCAAGCGGCTGACGCGCTGCAACAAGAGCCTCAGCCATGCGCGCAACCACGCCAGCACCTGAAATCAAGCTCGAGGCGGTCGAGTGCTTCGAGCGCGACACCAAGCTCAGGCTGCCGTTCCGCTTCGGCGTCATCACCCTGACCGAGGGCACCCAGGCCGTGATCCGCGCCCGCATCGCCCTGCGCGACGGCCGCACCAGCGTCGGCGTGGCGGCGGAGAGCCTGGGCGCCAAGTGGTTCGACAAGAGCCCGGCCTTCAGCGATGACCAGAACCGCGACCAGCTGCGCCAGGCGCTGCGTCTCGCCACCGACCTCTATCGCGACCGGGGCTGGAGCATCCCGTTCGCGCTCTACGCCGATACCTATCGCGAGCAACTGGCGCGCGGCGCCGAGCTCGGGCTGGTGCCGCTGGTCGCTTCCTACGGCCCGGCGCTGCTGGACCGCGCGATCCTCGATGCGCTGGGGCGGGCGACGGGGCAATCCTTTGCCGACATGATCGCCCGCAACGTTGCCGGCATCGCCGTGCGCGAGGACCTGACGCCCGACCTCGCCGGCTACGATCTCGCGGGCTTCCTCGGCGCCTTGCGCGCAGGCGCCGACATCGCCGTGCGGCACACGGTCGGCCTCGTCGACCCGATCGTGGCGTCTGACCAGAAGCCAGGGGACCGCGTCAACGACGGCCTGCCGGAGACGCTGGAAGAAGTCGTGCGCACCTACGGCACCCGCTACTACAAGCTCAAGGTCGGCGGCGACGTGGCGGAAGACCTCGACCGGCTCAAGCAGATAGCATCTGTGCTCGATCGCGACGCCGGCGATTATCTGGCCACCCTCGACGGCAACGAGCAATATGACAGCGTCGAGGGTATCGCCGAGCTGTGGCGGCGCATGCTGGAGACGCCGGCGCTCGCCAAGCTGGTGAAAGCGACGCTGTTCATCGAGCAGCCGATCAAGCGCGCCTCGGCCCTGCAGAAGCCGGTCGACGCGCTCGCTCGCCTGAAGCCGCTCATCATCGATGAATCCGACGGGGAGCTGGCCTCCTTCCCGGCGGCCCTGAAACTCGGCTACAGCGGCGTCTCCAGCAAGAACTGCAAGGGGCTCTACAAGTCGATCCTCAACGCGGCGCGCGTCGCCAGGCTCAATGCCGAGGCCGGCGCGACGAAATACTTCATGTCGGCCGAGGACCTTACCACCCTCGCCGGCGTCAGCGTGCAGCAGGACCTCGCCTTGGTCTCGCTACTGGGTCTCACCCACGTCGAGCGCAACGGCCACCATTTCATCGACGGCATGTCGTTTGCTCCGGAGCGCGAGCAGGACGCCTTCGCGCGCGCCCACCCCGATCTCTACAGCCGCGCCGGCGGGCCAGCGCGCTTGGCGATCGATGGCGGCAAGCTGCAGCTCGGCTCGCTCGGTTGTCCGGGCTTCGCCGTGGCCGCCGACATGGAGTTCGCGGCCATGCGGCCGATGCCGGCGACGCCATCCGGCCGCATCGTGCCGGCCTACCCCGAGAAGGCCGCCCCCGAGACAGTCACATGAGTGCAACCCTGCCGGACCGCTTCGCCAACGTGGCCGCGCTCGAGGACGTCTTGAGCGCGCCGACGCCGGAGCTGGTGGCCGACCTCGAAAGCCTCCCCGGCGACATTCTGATCCTGGGCGTGGCCGGCAAGATGGGCCCGACGCTCGCGCGCATGGCCAAGCGCGCGGCGCCAGGCAAGCGCGTCGTCGGGGTAGCGCGGTTCTCCGATCCGGCGGCACGCGTGGCTCTCGACGCCGCCGGCGTGGAGACGATCACGTGCGACCTGCTCGACCGCGGCGCCGTGGCGGGCCTGCCCAAGCTGCCCAACATCGTCTACATGGCGGCCATGAAGTTCGGCGCCAGCGGCAACCCGGCGCTGACCTGGGCCATGAACGTGCACGTGCCGGCGATCGTGGCGGAGACCTTTCCGGCGGCCCGCATCGTCGCCTTCTCGACGGGCTGCGTCTATCCCTTCGTCCCCGTCGCCGGTGGTGGCGCCACCGAGGACACCCCTGCCGAACCTCCGCCCGGCGACTACGCCTATTCCTGCGTCGGCCGCGAGCGCATGTTCGAGCATTTCTCGGCGCGGCTCGGCACGCCCGGCCGCATCGTGCGCCTCAACTATGCGATCGACATGCGCTACGGCGTGCTGCACGACATCGCCAGCAAGGTGCGCGCCGGCGTGCCGATCGACGTCGCCATGGGCCACGTCAACGTCATCTGGCAGGGCGATGCCAACGCGGTGGCGCTGCGCTGCCTCGCCCGCGCGACCACGCCCACCACGCCGATCAACGTCACCGGGCCGCAGACCATCGCCGTACGCTGGCTGGCCGAGGAGTTCGGCCGCCGCCTGGGGCGCACGCCCAACCTCACGGGCACCGAGGCCGCGATCGGTTGGGTCAGCAATGCCGCGCGCATGGTCGCCGAGTTCGGGTCCCCGCGCGTGCCGCTCGCGCGCATGATCGACTGGACGGCCGATTGGCTCGAGCACGGTGGCGCCAGCCACGGCAAGCCGACGCATTACGAGGTGCGCGATGGGCGCTTCTGAGCCGGCCGCGCTGCCGCCCTTGCTGCCCATCGCGCGGCTGCAAGTCGGCGACGCCGAGGCCGTGTGGCCGCTGTCGATCGAGGCCGGCTGGAACCAGATCGCGGCCGACTGGCGGCTGATGCTCGGCTCGGGCACGGCCTTCGGCATCCGCAATCCGGCCGGCAAATGGATCGCCAGCGCGCTGGCCTTTCCGCTCGGCCCGGCGATCTCCTGGATCAGCATGGTGCTGGTGACCAAGCCCGAACGCAACAAGGGCCACGGCACCCGGCTTCTGCAGCGCTGCATCGCCGAGATCGAGCAGGCGGGCGCCGCCGTCGGCCTCGACGCCACCGAGTTCGGCCGGCCGATCTATCTGCCGCTCGGCTTCCGCGACGTCTATCCCCTGTCGCGCTGGAGCGCCCCCGCCCCGGTCCGCGCCGCCATCGATCCGCCCGCCGGCATCCGCGTCCGGGCCGCCGGCCCGCCCGATCTCGCCCGCATCGTCGACTATGATCTTGCGCGCAGTGGCCTGCAGCGCGCCGCGGTGCTGGAGAACCTCCTCGCGCGTGCCCCGCACGTCGCGCACGTGGCCGAGCGCGCCGGCGGAGCGCTGGCGGGCTACGGCCTCGGGCGCGACGGCCATCGCGCCACCCACATCGGCCCGGTCGTGGCCGAGGACGAGGCCATCGGCCTCGCCCTTGTGAGCCGGGGGTTGGCGCAGGCCGGTACGGCGTCGATCCTGGACGTACCGGACCGGCATGGGGCGCTGCGCCAATGGCTGCAGGCGCAGGGGGCCTCGGCGCCGCGCGGCTTCATGCGTATGCTGCGCGGGGCGGCGGTGCCGGCCGTCGAGGACGGCAGTCGCGTCTTCGCCCTCGCCGGCCCCGAGCTGGCGTGAGCGACTTCAAGAGGACCTGACCCATGCGCGATGCGCACTGGAGCGAGCTGCCGGCCGACATCCTCGCCATCCTGCGTCGCGGCGCCGTCCTGCCCGCCCACCCCCTGGCGCTCGATGAGAAGCGTCAGTTCGATCGCGTCTCGCAGCGCGCGCTGTCGCGCTACTACATCGACGCTGGCTCCGGCGGGCTGGCGGTCGGCGTGCACGCGACGCAGTTCCAGATCCGCGACGTCGGCCTCTACCGGCCGGTGCTGGAGCTGGCGGCTGAGACCGCCGCGGCCTGGACCAGGCGCCCGCTGGTGATGATCGCCGGCGTGATCGGCAAGACTACGCAGGCGGTGGAGGAGGCGCAGACCGCCCGCGCGCTCGGCTATCACGCCGTGCTGCTGGGCCTCGGCGCCATGCAGGGCGCCAGCGAGGACGAGCTGATCGCCCATTGCGCCACGGTGGCGCGCGCGATGCCACTGATCGGATTCTACCTGCAGACCGCGGTCGGCGGCATCCCGCTCTCCCGCGCGTTCTGGACCCGCTTTGCGTCAATCGACAACGTCATCGCCATCAAGGTCGCCCCCTTCAACCGCTACAAGACGCTCGACGTCGCCTTCGGGATCGCGGCGGCCGGCGCCGAGGATCGCGTCACGCTCTACACCGGCAACGACGACCACATCGTCGCCGACCTGGTGACTCCGTTCCGCATCCGCGCCGGCAAGCGCGAGGTGGTGCTGCGCTTCAAGGGCGGCCTGCTCGGCCACTGGAGCGTGTGGACGCGGTCGGCGGTGGCGCTCTTGGAGCGGCTGCAGGCTTGCGTTGCCGGCGGCGCCATCCCCGAGGACATCCTGGCGCTCGACAGCCAGGTCACCGACTGCAACAGCGTCATCTTCGACGCCGCGCACGACTTTGCCGGCTGCATTCCCGGCTGCCACGAGGTCCTGCGCCGCCAGGGCCTCATGGGAACGGTCCATTGCCTGGACCCCAAGGAGGTCCTGAGCCCCGGCCAGGCCGCCGGCATCGACCGCCTCTATGCTGCCTATCCCGACCTCGTCGACGACGCCTTCGTCCGCGAGAACCTCGCCCGCTGGCGCGCCTGACCGAGGTTGAGCGAGTGCGCTGGGGTCCGCAAAGCTGCCGCAAAGCTCGGGTACGAATCGCATGGGGTCGGGGGGTGGTTAACGCGGGCTTAAGAGCCTTTGCGGCATTCTTCCCATCCCATGATCCAGTCCCGCGTTGCATTGGCATCCGTTCTGCTGGCTGCGCTCGCCCTGTGGGCGTGCAGCAAGGGCCCCTCGTTCGTCGCCAAGCACGAGCCCTGGCGGGCCGACGAGGAGCGCGCCTGCCTGGCTTCCGGCCTGGTGCGCGAGAACGCCTTCGTGGCCGCGCGCGCCGCGCTCGGCGGCCCGAGCGCCTGCGGGGCGCTGCGCCCCTTCACCGTGACGGCGGCGGCCCAGGGCTGGGTGCAGCTGCGCCCGGCGGCGCTGTTGCGTTGCCCGATGGTGCCGGCGGTCGAGCAGTGGGTACAGAAAGTCGTCACGCCGGCGGCGCGCTACTATCTGGGCTCGCCGGTCGTCGAGCTCAAAGTGGCGGCCTCCTACTCCTGCCGGGCGATGAACCACGTCAACGGCGCGCGCCTCTCCGAGCACGGCCACGCCAACGCCATCGACATCTCGGCTTTCCTGCTCGCCAACGGCCAGCTGGTGACGGTCAAGGTCGGCTGGCACGGCGCCTTCGCCGAGCGCAATTTCCTGCGCGCCGTGCATCGCGGCGCCTGCAGCGTCTTCACCACCGTGCTCGGGCCCAACTACGACGCCAACCACCGCGATCACTTCCACCTCGACCTCGCCCGCCACGGCAACAACGGGGCCATCTGCAAGTAGCAATCGTGTTGCTTTAGGTGACGGCGCGCTTTGGGTCGAAGGGTTTTTGCTCCTTAGGATGGCGTTGAGGATAGCGACGCAGGTCGTAACCCAACACGATCCTTGCACGCAGGATGTTGGGTTACGCGCGATCGCGCTAGCCCAACCTACGCTGCGCCGAGATGCTGCGTGAGCCACCTTGCCGTGCGGAGCAGGCGGCCGTCGTCGCGGCGGGTGCCGATGAGCTGCACGCCCACCGGCATGCCGTCGGCCTGCAGCAGCGGCAGCGTCACCGCCGGCACGCCGAGATAGGTCCAGAAGGCGCAGAAGCCGGGATTGCCGGTGCTGGCAAGGCCCTTGGGCGCCGGGCCCGGCGCGGCCGGCGTCAGGATCGCGTCGTGCGTGCGCAGGACCGCCTCGACGGGCGCGTAGAACGACTCGCGGGCCGCCAGCGCCATCACGTAGTCGACGCCGCGGATGCTGCAGCCGGCCTCGATGCGCTCGGCCAACGGCGCGCTGACCCCACGACCGAGGAGCGGGCCGAAATGCGCCGCAAGCTCGGCGCCCTGCACGGTGCGGGCGGCGGCCAGGCCGCGCTTGGTGACATCGTCGAGATCGATCTCTGCCACGTGAGCGCCGAGCCGCGCGACCAGGCTGCCGAAGGCCTCGTGCGTTGCGGCCTCGGCAGCCGTCCAGGCGTGCGTCTTGACGAACGCCAAGCGTGGGAGCGCCGGCGGAGCCTGCATGGCAGTCGCCAGCAGTCGCGGCCGGCTGGTCGAGAGGCTCGCGGCATCGCGGACGTCGTGGCACTGCAGCGCGTCCGCAAAGAGCGCCGCATCCTCGATCGAACGCGCCATCACGCCCACTGTGTCGAGCGAGTGCGCTTGGGTGAGCATGCCGGTGCGGGCGATGAGGCCGAAGGTCGGCTTGAAGCCGTAGACCCCGCAGAAGGCGGCGGGGCGGATGACGGAGCCGCCCGTCTGCGTGCCGATGGCGAGCGGCACCATGCCTGCGGCGACGGCCGCCGCGGAGCCCGAGGAGGAGCCGCCCGGCGTGTGCGCCGGATTGCGCGGGTTGCGGGTGACGGAGGCAACGTGCGTGGCAAGCTCGGTCGTGACCGTCTTGCCCATGACGACGGCGCCGGCCCGGCGCAGCGCGGTGATGCAGGCGGCGTCCGTCTCCGGCACGCGCCCCTTGAAGGCGGCGCAGCCGTGCTCGGTCGGCATGCCGGCGGCGTCGATGATGTCCTTGACCCCGACCGGAACCCCGTGCAGCGGGCCCGTGCCCCTGCCTTGCCGGCGCGCCGCGTCGGCAGACCTCGCCTCTTCGAGGGCGCGCTCGCGGTCGAGGTAGGTCCAGGCCAGCAGCTGCGGCTCGATCTCGCCGATGCGGGTAAGACACGCCTCGACGAGTTGCTCGGAGGTGATGCCGCCGGCGGCGATGCGCGCCGCGGCCTCCGCGGCGCTGAGAGCGGTAAGGTCTGCGTCGGCCGCGTCAGCTCTTGGCGCCATTGCCGTTGCCCGAGCGCAGCGACTGCACGAAGTCGACGAGCAGGAGCACCATCACCACCACTACGATGATGATCAGCGGCAGCGCCTTGATCCACCACACCATGATGCCGAGAAACGCGCATACCGCGACGATGCCGATGATGCCGGTTACCAAATTCGTCATGAGACGTTCCTCTTCCTGGGGCGTCGCGCGTCGCCTTTTGTGGCAGCGGTGGTGGTGCGGGTGCGGCGTCGTCCGCCGCGCTCGAGTGTTTTGACAAGCCAGTTGGCCGTGCGCAAGAGCCGGGCATCGTTGCCGCGCCGGCCGACAAGCTGGATGCCCATCGGCAGGCCGTTCTCGCCCTGCAGCAGCGGCAGCGTCACGGCAGGCGTGCCGAGATAGGTCCAGGTGGTGCAGAAGGCCGGACTGCCGGTGCTGTCGAGGCCGCGCGGCGCCTCGCCCGATGCGGCGGGGGTAAGGACCGCATCGTATTCGTCGAACACCGAGTCGAGGGCCTCGTTGAGCGGCGCGATGGCGGCCACGGCACGGGTATAGTCGATCGCCGTTACGGCGCGGCCGCGCTCGAGCAGGGCGCGCAAGGTGGGGCTCAGCTGGTGGGCTCCCGTCTCGTAGTCGCGATAGAGGTTGTGGGCCATCTCTACCGCCATGACGATGCCGTGCAGCTCGACGGCGCGATCGAAGCTGGCTCCGAGCCCGACCTCGGTGGCCGCCTCGCCGAGCACCCCCACCAGCTCCTCGAACGCCGCCACGGTCGCCGGCTCGGCCTGCTTCCAGGCCGGGGAGCGCACGAAGGCGAAGCGCGGCGGCAGGGGCGGCTCGCTCGCGGCGATCATCGTGAAGGGAGGTCGCGCAATCGGGCGCGTATCGGGATCCTCCTCGTCGAATCCAGCGAGCGTCTCGGCAAGCAGCGCCACGTCCGCGACCGTGCGCGCGAATACGCCGACGTGGTCGAGCGTGCGTGACAGCAGCAGCGCGCCGCTGCGGGGCATGAGGCCATGCGTCGGCTTGAAGCCGACGATGCCGCAGAAGGCGGCAGGGCGGATGGTCGAGCCGTTGGTCTGCGTGCCGATGGCGCCGGGCACCATGTGCGCCGCCACGGCCGCCGCCGAGCCGCTCGAGGATCCGCCCGGCGTGCGCTCAGGATCGTGCGGGTTGCGGGTCTTGCCCGGGTGAAAGTAGGCGTACTCGGCGGTGACGGTCTTGCCCATGATCACCGCACCGGCCGAGCGCAGCTGGGCCACGGCGGCTGCGTCCCGCCGCGGTGTGCGTCCCGCCCACAAGGGTGAGCCGAACTCGGTCGGCATGTCGCCCGTGTCGAAGACATCCTTGATGCCGATCGGCACGCCGTGCAGCGGACCGAGCGCCTTGCCGTGCCGGCGACGGTCGTCGGCGGCCTCGGCCTGGCGCATGGCGTGGTCGCGATCGAGAAACGCCCACGCCTGTACCTGCCCGTCGACCTCTCCGATGCGCTCGAGGCAGGCACCGACGAGCTCGGCCGAAGTGATGCGGCCGTCGCGAACGTCGGCGGCCGCATCGTTGAGGGTGAGTGCGCACAGGCTCATGCGAGCTGCTCCGCCGGGGCGCCGACCCTCGTCAACGCGGCTTGTAGAGGTAGTCCGGCAGCCACAGGGCGATCCCCGGGAAGACGTAGACCAGCGCCATCGTCAAGAACACCATGAAGACGAACGGCAGCGCACCGGCGAAGATGTCGGTGAGCTTCACGTGCGGCGGAGCCACCCCCTTCAAGTAGAAAGCCGCCATCGCCACCGGCGGGGTGTTGAAGGCGGTCTGCGTGTTCAGCGCCACCAGGATGCCGAAGAAGATGGGATCGATGCCGAAATCGTCGAGCAACGGCAGGAAGATCGGCACGAAGATGATGATGATCTCGGTCCATTCCAGCGGCCAGCCGAGCAGGAAGATGAGCGCCTGGGTGAGGAGCAGGAACTGCGTCGGCGACATGTTCAGCGACAGGAAGAAGTGCTCGATCACCGCCTGTCCGCCCAGCAGAGCGAACACGGAAGAAAAGGTCCAGGAGCCGATGAACAAGTAGCACACCATCGCGGTCGCCCGCACCGTCAGATACACCGACTCCCTCAGCATCTGGTAGTTGAGCGAGCGGTAGGCGGCGGCAAGAAGAATACTGCCGAGCGCGCCGATGCCCGCCGCCTCCGATGGCGTTGCCAAGCCGAGGAGAATGGCGCCGAGCACGGAGATGATCAGGACTGCGAGCGGAAAGAACGAGGTCGCGAGGGCCCATAAGACCTGGGAGCCGGGAATATCGGTCTGCTCCTTGGGCAGCTTGGGGGCAAGCGCCGGATTGATCATGGCGCGTGTGATCACGTACGCGACGTACAAACCGGCCAGGAGGAAGCCCGGCAGAAAGGCCGCCGCATAGAGCTTGACGGCCGATACACCAGCTGTTGCCGCGTAAACGATCAAGAGGATGCTCGGCGGGATCAGAATGCCGAGACAGCCGCCCGCGCACACCACGCCAGCCGAGAGCTTGACGTCGTAACCGGCGCGCAACATGGCCGGAAACGCCAGCAGGCCCATCAGCGTCACCACCGCGCCGACGATACCAGTCGCCGTCGCGAACATCGCGCAGGTGAGCAGCGTCGCCACCGCGAGCGCGCCGGGCACGTTTTTCATGGAAATCTGGAGCGAGTGGAATAGGCGGTCGAGAATATTGGCCCGTTCGACCAAGTAGCCCATGAACAGGAACAGCGGCACCGCCGTCAGCACGTCGCTGGAGGTGACCTCGAAGGTCTTCTGCACCAGCAGCGTGAAAACGCGATTGTTGAAGAATTCCTGGCCGGGCACGTAGTAGGCGTAATAGCCGAAGCCGACTCCCATGGCGACGAGAGTAAAGGCGATCGGAAAGCCGAGCATGATGATGAAGATGAACAAAAACAGCATCGACAAACCGATTTGCGGGTCGGTCATGCTCCGGTCTCCTTGTGTCCGGGCAGTGGCTGCACCACCTCCCCGCGCTCGCGCTGAAGCTGCTGCTCGCGGATGATTATGCTTTCCGTCTCTTCCACATCGTGCAGGCGCTGCGGCCAGTAGCCGAGGCGGATGCACAGAACGCAGCGGATGATCTCGGCGATGCCCTGCATCAGCAGCAGGACGCCGGTAACGGGAATGAGTGCCTTGAGAGGAAAGACCGGTACGCCGGCGGGGCTAAAGATGCTGACTTCGCGAAACTGCACGGAGAATTTCGCATAGGCCCAGCCGGCGTAGATCCAGGCTGCCACGGCCGGCAGGAAAAAGAGAATGTAGAGCAGCAGGTCCATCATGGCCTGCGTGCGGGGTCGCCAGAAGCGATAGAGCACATCCGCGCGCACGTGCTGGTTTCGCACGAGCGTGTAGGCGCCGGCCATCAGGAACATCGCGCCGTAGGTGATGTAGCTGACGTCGAACGCCCACGTCGTCGGCGCGCGCAGGACGTAGCGCACGAACACCTCGTAGCTGACGGCGAGCGTAAGCACGAGGATCAGCCAACCAAAGGCCTTGCCGACCCACGTGCTTAGCGAGTCGATGAAGAACAAAAACTTGGTCATGCTGGATCAATCCGCGGCTTGCGGTGCATGGGTTTGTCCCCCGTTCAAAGGGGCGGGCGGCGCGATTTCACGCCGCCCTCCCCAAATTTCCATCGGCACTGGAGCCGCAGAGCGAGGTCAGATCTTGAGCACGCCCGGGAAGTGATGATCGAAGGCGCCGCGGTAGTCCGTGGAATTGTACATGCCGTAGTAGACGACACGCCGCACCCAGGCCTTCTGCGAATCCATCACCTTCTTCATGAAGGGGTCTTGGCTGAGCTGGGTGATCAGGCCGTCCCAGGCCTTGATCTGCGCTTCGAATACGTCCTTCGGCGTGCGAAGAACATTGACCTTGTCCTTGGTGATCAGCTCCTGCAGGTCCTTGGAGTAGTAGTCCATCCCCTTCCACTCGTTGGCGGAGGAGACGGCCTCGGCGGCATACTGCAGGATCGCCTTATGTTCAGCCGGCAGCGCATCGAACTTGCCCTTGTTGAACATGATCTCGAAGTACTCGGTCGCCTGATGGTGGCTGCCCATCATGTAGTACTTGGCGACGTCCTGGGCGCCGAAGCGGCGGTCGGAGGTCGGGTTGTTGAACTCGAAGGCATCGATCACGCCGCGCTCCATCGCCGGCACGATTTCGCCGCCCGGCAACTGCGCCACCGACGTGCCCATGGCCTGGAACAGGTCGGCCGCGAGACCCACCGTGCGGTACTTCAGGCCCTTCAGGTCGGCAGCGCTCGTCACCGGTTTCTTGAACCAGCCGAGCGGCTGGGTCGGCATCGGCATGGCGAAGAAGCTGACGATGTTGACCTTCATGATTTGGCTTTGCAGCTCGTGGAAGAGCTCGCGGCCGCCGCCGTTGTGAATCCAGCCCAGACCCTCGTTGGCGTTGAAGCCGAACACGGGACCGGTGCCGAACAGCGAAGCCGCCTTGTGCTTGCCGTACCAGTAGACAGTCACGGTGTGGGCGCCGTCGAGTTGGCCGCCGTGCACGCCGTCGAACACCTGGAAGGGATGCACGACCGCGCCGCCGACGAGAAAATCGATCTTCAGCCTGCCGCCGGCCATCTTGTTGACGCGCTCGACGTAATCCATCGCCATCTCGTTGAAGACGTCCTTGGCTCCCCAGGAGCCCTGCATCTTCAACGTGACGGTCTGCGCGCGCGAGACCTGCGGCATGGCGATCGTGCCGGCCGTGACTGCACCCGCTGCCAATGCGCCGGTCTTCAGAAACTTCCGGCGCGAGACCGGACCTGCCGTCTTACCCATGGGAAATCCTCCTTGAAGCCGCTTCCTGTGAACCCTCGAGGTTGACCTCGAGTATCTCGTTGGCATTCTGGTATACCACGGCGGGCCGCCGCTACCAATGGCCCGTCTTGGCGCACCGGAGCGCCTTGCTGGGCGGCAAGACCCATGCGCTTGGGAGACGTCCCCCATGACCCATTCATTCCACCTCGAGCCCGCAGGTCGTGGACAGCCATCCCACGGGGGCGCAGCCGCCTACCGCGCTGCAGCGCAGCAAGCTCAATCGGCGTCCTGGAACGCCTGCTCGCGGCCCTTGCGAATCGAGGGCAGGATGGCGATCACGATCAGCACCAGCGAGAGCAGCAGCAGGCCGGCGCTGAGCGGCCGATCGATGAACGTCATGAAGGTGCCGCGCGAGATGACCAGCGCCTGGCGCAGCTTCTCCTCCATCAGCCGGCCCAGCACGAAGCCCAGCAGAAGCGGCGCGGGCTCCAAACCGAACTTGACGAGAGCGTAGCCGAAGAGCCCGAAGCCCGCCGTCATCAGCACCTCGACCGGCGAGTTGTTGATCGAGTAAATGCCGATGCAGCACAGCAGCACGATGGCCGGAAACAGCAGGCGATACGGCACTTTCAGCAGGCGGACCCACAGGCCGATGAGCGGCAGGTTGATGATGAGCAGCATCAGATTGCCGATCCACATCGACGCGATCATGCCCCAAAACAGTTGGGGCTGCTTGGTCATGATCTGCGGGCCGGGAACGATGCCGTGGATGGTCATCGCGCCCACCATCAGCGCCATCACGGCGTTGGGCGGGATGCCGAGGGTGAGGAGCGGAATGAAGGCGGTCTGCGCGCCGGCATTGTTGGCCGATTCGGGCCCCGCCACGCCCTCGATGGCGCCGCGCCCGAAGCGCGAGGGGTCTTTGGCCAGCTTCTTCTCCAGCGTGTAGGAGGCAAACGGCCCGAGCACGGCGCCGTTGCCCGGCAGCAGCCCCAGGAGCGAGCCGAGCAACGTGCCGCGCACGATCGGCGCCGCCGACTCTCTGAAATCCTTGCGATTGGGCAGCAGATTACCGATGGCCGCATGCACGACGTCGCGTGCCTGCGTGGTCTCGAGGTTGCGCAGGATCTCGGCGAAGCCGAACATGCCCATGGCGAGGACGGCGACGTCGAGGCCGTCGGCGATCTCCGACCAGCCGAAGGTGAGACGCTCCTCGCCGCTCTCCAGATCGGTGCCAACGGTGGAGAGCAGGATGCCGACCAGGATGACGGCCATCGCCTTGGCCACCGAGCCGCGCGCCAGCACCACCGCAAACATCAGGCCCAGCACCATCAGCGAGAAGTAGTCGGCCGGGCCGAACAGCAGCGCCATGGCGGTCAGCGGGGCGGCAAGGGCGGCGATGATGATGGTGGCCACGCAGCCGGCGAAGAACGAGCCGATGGCGGCAATGCCGAGCGCCACGCCGGCGCGGCCCTGCTTGGCCATCTGGTGGCCGTCGAGGGTGGTGACGACCGAGGTGGCCTCGCCCGGGATGTTGACCAGGATGGCCGTGGTCGAGCCGCCGTATTGCGCGCCGTAGTAGATGCCGGCCAGCATGATCAGCGCGCCGATCGGATCGAGCCCGAAGGTGATCGGCAGCAGCATGGTGATGGTGGCGATCGGGCCGACGCCGGGCAGCACGCCGACCAGCGTGCCGATCAGGCAGCCGAGGAAGCACAGGCCCACGTTCTTGAGCGAAAGCGCTACGCTCATGCCCAAGGACAGGTTGCCAAAGAGGTCGGCCAAGGCGCCCATCAGCGAACGATCATGCTTTTCACGCTCATGAAGAGTTGGGAGACCCCACCCTTGGCGCCGAGGTAGGCACGAAAGACGGGATCGGGGATCAGCCCGGCTGGGTCGAAGGGAATCGGCAGGTTGAGCAACTCCTTGAACAGGAGACCGCAGGCGAGCGTGAGGATCACCGCGAAGATGGGCAGCTCCACCAGCCGCGTGTCCCGGTCGGCCAGGGACGAGACCATGACTGCAAGCGGCCCGGCGACGACGAGCCCCAACGAGCGGATGGTGAAGGCAAACACCAGCACCCCGCCGAGCACGAAGACGGGGCCGCGGATGGACCAGGCCTCGAGGACGTCGCCCTGACTGAAGAGGCCCTGCGCCACGAGCAGCAGCCCGAACGCGCCAACCAGGACGGCGACCGACTTCGGCATCAGCCCGGAGCCGATGCCGGAGAGCTGGCCGAAGGGCAGGCCGAAGCCCCCAACGAAGCCCAAGAGGGCGATCCCGATCAGAAACAGCCCGCTGCCGAAATCGAGCGGCGACTTGAGAATGCCGTTGTTCACGGGCCGACCTGTCGGCGTGTCCGTCATCCCTGGTCCCTCCCCCGCCGCAGGCAGCTCGCGAAAAACCCTTGTTGTCGGCTTTACCGGCGGCCGTGCAGCCTACCTGCCTGCCGACGGGGCGTCCACCGGCACGGCACCGACGTTCGTCTCAATCGCGCGAATAGTTACGATTTGCGGGCCCGGCGGCCGCCATGGCCTGGAGCAGGATGCGGGCGACGTGCAGTGGCGCGCGGCCGGTGCCGTCGGCGATCTGATGGCGGCAGGAGAAGCCGTCGGCGGCAATGATCGTGTCGGCGGCGGCGCGGCGCACGGCCGGGAGCAGGGAGAGCTCGCCCATCGCCATGGAGACGTCGTAGGTGTCGGCGGCGTAGCCGAAGGCGCCGGCCATGCCGCAGCAGCTCGACTCCACGGTCTCGACGTCGAGCCCATCGACGAGCGCCAGCGTCCTGTGGATCGCATCCATGGCGGCGAACGCCTTCTGGTGGCAGTGACCGTGGAGAAGGACTTTTGCCCCGCTCGCGGCAATCGGCTGGACGATGCGGCCCGCACCCGCCTCGCGCGCCAGGAACTCCTCGAACAGGAGGGCGTGCGCGCTGAGCCGGTCGGCCCCCGCGCCCGGCAGCAGGGCCGGGATCTCGTCGCGCAGCGTGAGCAGGCAGGAGGGCTCGAGACCGACGATGGCGACGCCGCGCTCGGCGAGCGGCAGGGCGGCGGCGAGCAACCGGCGCGCCTCGGTGCGGGCCTCCTCCATGAGGCCGGCGGACAGGAACGTGCGCCCGCAGCAGAGCGGGCGCTGGCCGTCAAGCGCAGCGAGCGGCGTGGCGCGATAGTCGAGACGCGCCAGCACCTCGACCGCGGCGTGCAGGTTCTCGGGCTCGAAGGTGCTGTTGAATGTATCGGCGAGGAGGGCGACCTCACGCGTCCCCTCTCCCCGCTCTTCCGCGGGGAGAGGGCTAGGGTGAGGGGCAGCAACACGCGCCGACATTCGTGGCTGCCCCTCACCCCGACCCTCTCCCCGTGAAGGACGGGGAGAGGGGGAGAATACGTCTCGTCGCCAGTGCGGTAGTTGGCGCTTGGCGGAAAGGCCGATGAGGCGTTCGCTCAGTGCGGCGAGTCCCGGGATGGCATCGCGCGCGTTCATCAGCGGCGCCAGCCGCGCAGCATAAGGGGCGTAGCGCGGCAGGTAGGCGACGAGGCGGTCGCGCAGGGAGAGGCCACGGCGGGCGACGGCCGCCGCCAGCACCTCGATCTTCATGCGGGCCATGTCGACGCCGGTCGGGCACTCGCGCCGGCAGCCCTTGCAGGAGACGCACAGCTTCATCGTCTCCAGCATCTCGTCGGAGGTGAGGGCGTCGGGGCCGAGTTGGCCGGAGATGGCAAGGCGCAGCGCGCTGGCGCGGCCGCGGGTGACGTCGCGCTCGTTGCCGGTGACGCGGAAAGAGGGGCACATGACGCCGCCGGCGAGCTTGCGGCACTCGCCGTTGTTGTTGCACATCTCGACCGCGCCCTGGAAACCGCGGCCTGCGCCCGGATAGGCCGACCAGTCGAGCGCGGTCGTCATGTCGGGCACGCGATAGTCCGGCTTGAAGCGGAAGAGCGTGCGGTCGTCCATGCGGGAGGGGCGCACGATCTTGCCGGGGTTCATGCGGCCCGATGGATCGAACCGGTCCTTGACCTCCTCGAACAGCCGCACGGTCTTGGCGCCATACATCTGCTCGTGGAACTCGGAGCGTACCAGGCCGTCGCCATGCTCGCCCGAGTGCGAGCCCTTGTAGGCCTTGACCAGGGCGAACGCCTCCTCGGCGATGGCGCGCATGGTGCTGGCGTCTTTCTCGAGCTTGAGGTTGAGCACGGGGCGCACGTGCAGGCAGCCGACGCTAGCGTGCGCGTAGAAGGTGCCGCGCGTGCCGTGCTTGGCGAAGACGGCCGTGAGGCGCTCGGTGTAGTCGGCCAGGTGCTCGAGCGGGACGGCGCAGTCCTCGATGAAGGAGACGGGTTTTCCCTCGCTCTTCATGGACATCATGATGTTGAGGCCCGAGGCGCGCACCTCCCACACGGCGCGCTGGCCGGTGGCGTCGACCACCTTGACGACGCTGCCGGGGTGGCCGAGGTCGCCCATCAGCTGGTCGAGGCGGTCGAGGCGGCGCAGGTTCTCGGCCTGGTCGTCTTGCGCGAACTCCACCAGCAGCAGCGCGTCGGGCGCGCCGCGCACGTAGGTCTCCATGACGGGCCGGAACATGGCGATGTCGCGGGCGAGCTCGATCAGGGTGCGGTCCACCACCTCGACGGCGACGGGGCCGAGCTTGACGATGTGCTGGGTCGCCTCCATGGCCGCCCGGAAGGTGGCGAAGTGGCAGATGCCGAGCGCCTTGGTCTTGGGGATGGGCGAGAGTTTCAGTTGCAGACGGCGCGAGACGGCGAGCGTGCCCTCCGAGCCGCACAGCAGCGTGGCGAGGTTGACGGGTTTGGCCGAGGGGACGAGCGCGTCTATCAGGTAGCCGCCGACGCGGCGCGTGACGTCGGGGAAAGCTTGGGCGATGTGGTCGGCTTCACGGCGGCCGAGGGCTAGCAGATCGCGGGCGAGTTCCCGCGCGGCGTCGGGGAAATTGCGTCCGTCGGCATCGGCCACCTCGCCGAAGCGAGCCTCGCTGCCGTCGGCCAGGATCGCCTCGATGGCGATGAGGTTGTCGCGCATGATGCCGTAGCGGATCGAGCGCGTGCCGCAGGAGTTGTTGCCGGCCATGCCGCCGATGGTGGCGCGCGAGGAGGTCGAGACGTCGACCGGGAACCACAGACCCGACTGGCGCAGCTGGCGGTTGAGATCGTCGAGGACGATGCCCGGCTCGACGATGCAGGTGGACGTAGTCTCGTCGATCTCGATCAGGCGCTTCAAGTGCTTGGAAAAGTCGACAACCAGGGCGCGCCCGACCGTCTGACCGGACTGGGAGGTGCCACCGCCGCGCGGGAGCAGGGGAACACCCTCCTCGCGGGCAATTGCAAGCGCCGCGCGCACGTCGTCGTCGGTCTTGGGGACGATCACGCCCAGCGGCTCGATCTGGTAGTGCGAGGCGTCCGTCGAATAGCGCCCGCGCGAGAAGAGGTCGAACAGCACCTCGCCTTCGAGCGCCTTGCGCAGGCGCTCGGCTAGGCGATGGTGGACGGGGTCTGCCTTGGCTTCAGCCATCGTGGGGCCTTACTTGCGTCATCCCGACGCTGCCCGCAAGCATCGTAGGGCGCAATAGCCGAAGGCGTATTGCGCCGATCTTCCGTTTCACAGGACGGCGCAATACGCTATCGCTATTGCGCCCTACGCCGAGAGAGGCCAGCCCCATGTCCAACGAGCCGCGCCGCGCCGGGCGGCATTTCCTGCAGATCCCCGGGCCGACGCCGGTGCCGGACCGCATCCTGCGTGCCATGGACATGCCGGTGATCGATCACCGCGGCCCGGAGTTCAAGACGCTGGGCCTGAAAGTGCTCTCAGGCATCAAGACCATCTTCAAGACCGCGGGCCCGGTGTTCATCTATCCCTCGTCCGGTACCGGGGCGTGGGAGGCAGCGCTGGTGAATACGCTCTCGGCCGGCGACAAGGTGCTCATGTACGAGACCGGCCACTTCGCCACGCTGTGGAAAACCATGGCGACCAAGCTCGGGCTGGTGCCGGAGTTCATCGCCTCCGACTGGCGCAGCGGCGCCGACGCTGCGGCGATCGAAGCTCGCCTCAGGGAGGACAAGGGCCACGCCATCAAGGCCGTGTGCGTTGTCCACAACGAGACCTCGACGGGCGCCATCTCGCGCATCGACGAGGTGCGGCGCGCCATCGACGCGGCCAGGCACCCGGCGTTGCTGATGGTCGACACCATCTCCTCGCTCGCCTCCATCGACTACCGGCACGACGAGTGGGGCGTCGACGTCACCGTGGGCGGCTCACAGAAGGGGCTGATGCTCCCCCCCGGGCTCGGCTTCAATGCGGTGAGCGACAAGGCCCTGGCCGCGACCAAGGCTTCCAAGCTGCCGAAATCGTTCTTCTCCTGGGAGGACATGCTGCCAGCCAACAAGGAGGGCTTCTTCCCCTACACGCCGGCCACCAACCTGCTCTATGGGCTGGCAGAGGCGATCGACATGCTGCACGAGGAAGGCCTCGACCGCGTGTTTGCCCGCCATGACCGCCACGCCGAGGGCGTGCGCCGGGCCACGCGGGCCTGGGGGCTCGAGGTCTGGTGCAAGGACCCGAAGTCCTATTCGTCGTCGCTGACCGCCATCCTGATGCCGGCGGGGCACAACGCCGACGCATTCCGCAGGACGGCGCTCGAGCACTTCGACGTGTCGCTGGGGACCGGCTTGACCAAGCTTGCCGGCAAGGTGTTCCGCATCGGTCACCTGGGCGACACCAACGATCTCACCATGATCGCGACGCTGGCAGGGGTGGAGATGGGCCTCGGGCTTGCCGGCGTGCCGCACAAGAAAGAGGGCGTACGCGCGGCGATGGACTATTTCGCCAGCACGTCGAAGGGCGGGTAGGCTTGAACGTCATGCCCGCGAAGGCGGGCACCCACGCCACTATCAGCTTGCGCGGATCCCCGCCTTCGCGGGGACGACGTAGTGCAAGATGACATGAGCAAAAACGGAAAAACCGACATGAGAGACCAAGCTGACGACGAGCTGCTCTACGAGTTGAAGGGCGCGGTCGGCGTCGTCATGTTCAACCGGCCGGCGGCGCACAATGCGCTGACCTTCGAGATGTACGACCGGCTGGGCGAGATTTGCGCCAGCCTGCCCGAGGGCGGACCGGTGCGGGCGATCATCATCACGGGCGCGGGCGGGCGCGCCTTCGGCGCCGGCACCGACATCGCGCTGTTTCGCGACTTCGCCTCGGCCGAGGATGGCGTCGGCTACGAGACGCGCATGGAGGCGGTATTCGACAAGCTCGAACGCTGCCCGGTGCCGACCATTGCCGCCATCCCCGGCATCTGCACGGGCGGCGCCGCCGTGATCGCGGCCGCCTGCGACCTGCGCATAGCCACGCGCAACTTCAAGTTCGGCTTTCCCATCGCCCGCACGCTCGCCAACTGCCTCTCGGCCAGCAATATCGCCCGCGTCGCCCTGCTGACGGGGGTGGGACGCGCCGTCGACATGCTGATGACGACGCGCCTGATCGAGGCCGACGAGGCGCTCGCCATCGGCCTCGTCAGCGAGCTGCTCGACACGCCCGAGGCGCTGATGGCGCGGGCGCAGGCGCTGGCGGCGCAGATCGCCACCCAGGCGCCGCTGACCATGCGCGCGGGCAAGGAGGTGGTGCGGCGCATGCGCCATCGCCTCGCCGAGGTGGAGGACATGGACATGATCAAGCTGTGCTACGGCAGCGCCGACTTCCGCGAGGGGCTCGACGCCTTCCTCGCCAAGCGCAAGCCGAGGTTCGCCGGAAAGTAGCACGAACCCCGACCCGAAAGCCGAGCACTTCGACGTCATCCCGGCACTTGTTGCCGGGATCCAGCCATCCACAAACGTCGGAGCAAGCTGAGAGATGGATCCCGGGCACAAGGCCCGGGATGACACCGGTGGCAGTTCAAGCCTTGAGGCGGTAGCCGGTCTTGAAGATCCACCACACGATGGCGAGGCACACGGCCAGGAAGCCGAGCGTCATGGCGAAGCTGATCTCCACGCCGACGTCGGCGACCTCGTAGAAGCTCCAGCGGAAGCCGCTGACGAGATAGACGACGGGGTTGAACATGGTCACCGTCTGCCAGAACGGCGGCAGCATGCTGACGGAATAGAAGGTGCCGCCGAGGAAGGTCAGCGGCGTGATGATGAGCAGCGGGATCACCTGCAGCTTCTCGAAGCCGTCGGCCCAGATGCCGATGATGAAGCCGAACAGGCTGAAGGAGACGGCGGTGAGGACCAGGAACGCCAGCATCCAGAACGGATGGGCGATGCGGATCGGCACGAACAGGCCGGCCGTAGCGAGGATGATGAGGCCGAGGATCACCGACTTGGTGGCGGCGGCGCCGACGTAGCCGAGCACGATCTCCAAGGCGGAGATGGGCGCCGACAGGATCTCGTAGATGGTGCCGACGAACTTCGGGAAATAGATGCCGAAGGAGGCGTTGGCGATGCTCTGCGTCAGCAGCGACAGCATGATCAGCCCGGGCACGATGAAGGCACCGTAGGCGACGCCGTCGATCTCGGCGATGCGGGTGCCGATGGCGGCGCCGAACACCACGAAGTAGAGCGAGGTCGACAGCACCGGCGAGACGATGCTCTGCATCAGCGTGCGGAGGGTGCGCGCCATCTCGAAGGTGTAGATCGCCTGTACCGCGCGCCAGTTCATTTCGATCGACCCACCAGGTTGACGAAGATATCTTCCAGCGAGCTTTGCTGCGTGGTGAAGTCGCGGAAGGTGACGCCGGCGGCGCTCAGGTCTCGCAGCAGCCGCGTGATGCCGGTGCGCTCGGCGCGGGTGTCGTAGGTGTAGACGAGACGGCTGCCGTCGCCCGCCAGCTCCAGGGCGTAGGCCGCGAGCGCGGGCGGGATGGCGTCGAGCTTGCCGTTGAGCTCCAGCACCAGCTGCTTCTTGCCGAGCTTGTGCATCAGCGTGGCTTTCTCCTCGACCAGGATCAACTCGCCCTTGTCGATGACGCCGACCCGGTCGGCCATCTCCTCGGCCTCATCGATGTAGTGGGTGGTGAGGATGATGGTGACGCCCGAGGCGCGCAGTGTGCGCACGATCGCCCACATGTCCTGGCGCAGCTCGACGTCGACGCCGGCGGTAGGCTCGTCGAGGAACAGCACCTGGGGCTCGTGCGCGAGCGCCTTGGCGATCAGCACGCGGCGCCTCATGCCGCCCGAGAGCGTCAGGATCTTGCTGTCCTTCCTGTCCCACAGGGAGAGGTCTTTCAGCACCTTCTCGAGGTGGCCGGGATTGGCGGGCTTGCCGAACAGGCCACGGCTGAAGGAGACGGTGGCCCAGACGGTCTCGAAGGCGTCGGTGGTCAGCTCCTGCGGCACCAGGCCGATCATGGAGCGGGCGGCGCGGTAGGAGGAGATGATGTCGTGGCCGCCGACCGAGACTGAGCCCTCGCTCGGGTTGACGATGCCGCAGACGATGCCGATCAGCGTGGTCTTGCCGGCGCCGTTGGGGCCGAGCAGGGCGAAGATCTCGCCGGTGCGGATGTCGAGGCTCACGCGCTTGAGGGCCGCAAAGCCCGAAGCGTAGGTCTTGGACAGGTTGGCGACCGAGATGATGGGCTTCATGCCCCCGCGCCCGGCTTGCGCCTCATCCCCAAGCCTTCCAGATAGACCAGCACGGCCGCCTCCAGCAGCTCCTCGGGCGCCATCGGCAGGGCGCGGCGGGCGGCATCGCCGCGCGCGAACAGGCTGGCGATGCCGTGCGACAGCGCCCAGATGTGCAGCGCCATCATCATGGCGGGCGGGCGCTCGCCCGGCGGCATGGTAGCGACCATCGCCTCGCAGGCCTGGCGCAGCACGCCGAAGGCGCGCTCGCTGGTGTCGGCGAGCTCGCGGTGGTCGGCGATGGCGAGCCCCGCCTCGAACATGGCGGAGAAGTAGGCGGGCTCCTCGCGGGCAAAGGCGAGGTAGGCCCGGCCCATGCGCTCGAACGCGGCCAGCGGGGTCGGGCGGCCCTCGTCGAACGCAGCGGTCAGGCGCTGCTCGAACAGCTCGAACCCGCGCTTGGCGACGTCGGCCATCAGCGCGTCGCGGTCGCGGAAATGGCGGTAGGGCGCAGCGGGGCTCACGCCTGCCTGGCGGGCGGCCTCGGCAAACGTGAAGCCGGCCGGCCCCTTCTGCGTGATCAGGTCGAGGGCGGCGATGATCAGCGCCTCGCGCAGGTTGCCGTGATGATAGCTGCGCCGCCCGCCGCGGCCGTCCCGATGCCAGCTCATGGGGGGGTTCTAAGCCCAAACCGCGCCGACGTACACCAGCCCTCAACCCGGCCGGCGCACGAGTTGGGCGCGGAACCAGACGGCGATGGCGAGGACGGCTGCGGCCGTGAACAGGAAGATCGGCCCGCCGCCCCAGCGGTCCATGATCGGCGCCGCCAGCGCCACGCCGGCCGACTGGCCGACGAACAGCACGAAGGCAAACAGCGACATGGCCAGCCCGCGCGCCTCGGGCGCCATCTGCGTGCCCTCGGTCTGCAGGGTGTTGTGGAACATGTAGAAGCCGAGCCCGATGGCCGCGATCGCCGGCGGGGCCAGCCACGGCCAGGGCATGAGGGCGAGCGTGGTGTAGCCGGCGGCGAGGATGGCGGCGCCGGCGAGCGCCAGGCCGGACCGGCCGAGACGGGCCATCATGCGTCCCGCGGTCAGCGCATAGAGCAGCGCGCCGGCGCCGAAGCTCGCCAGCAGAGCACCGACGACGCCGAGGCCGAGGCCGAAGCGCAGGTGCAAATCGGCGCCGACGTAGGCCAGTGCGCCGAACATGGCGCTGCCCTCGAAAAACACGGTGGCGAGCACGATGCGCGCCCAGGGCCGCTGCAGGATCTGCCAGGCGAGCAGGGCGGCCTCGCGCCAGCGGGCACGCGTGGGCGCGGGCACGCCGACGCTGAGGCGCCGCCGCTCGGCGTTGAGCAGCAGCCCGGCGGCGATATGCACGAGGGCGAGCGCGACCAGGGCGCCGCGCCAGCCGACCAGCTCGCCGAGCAGGCCGCCGGCCGCCTGGCCGAAGACGATGCCGAGGATCTGGCCTGACAGGAACCGCGCCAGCACCGGCTGGCGGCGCTCGTAGGGCACCACGTCGCCGATCCAGGCGATTGCCACCGGGATCACGGCCGCGCCGCCGGCCCCGCCCAGGAAGCGCGCCAGCACCAGCGGCCCGAGGCTCGGCATGGCGGCTGCCACCAGCGTGAAGACGCCGGCCCAGATCGAGCCCCCCACCACCATCAAGAGCTTGCCGCGCGCGTCTCCCAGGGGCCCGACCACGATCTGGAACAGGCCGTAGGCGACGGCGAAGGCCGTCACCATCAGGGCCGCGGTGCCGATGGTGACGCCGAGCTCGCCGGCGACCTGCGGCAGCAGCGCGTCGCACACGCGCAGGTTGGCCGCGCTCGCGAACGAGGCGACGGCGAGGATGGCGATGGCCCGTGTCGGGGTTGCGCTGGCGTCGGACGGCGATGCGGAATTCATAGGCGCCTTTGATCGCTGCGCGGCGTGGGCCAGGCGGCGCGATCAGCTTGCTACGGCGCGGCGGGGGCTTTGTCGAGTGGAGCGGACAGCGAAGGCCGTAACCCAACAAACGTCTTGCAAACCAAGTGTTGGGTTACGCCCTGCGCGCTAACCCAACGCCTGCGCCCCCATTAACCCGGCGGCTTGTCGCTGAACAGGAACCCGCCCTTGGCCTTGGACTCCTTCGAGCTCTCCACGATCTGCACCATCACGGCGTCGGGCTTGACCTTGAAGTTCTTCACCACGGCGTCGGTGATGTCCTTCACCAGGGCGCGCTTCTGGTCGAGCGTGCGGCCTTCCAGCGCATAGACGTAGATTTCGGGCATAGCTCCTCACTCCTCTATTTGCATTGACGGTTGGTCCGCCGCCTCAGCGTCCCGGCCTGCCTACACGCGATCATCGCACCGGAACATCTCGCGCTCCAGCCGGCCGAGCTCGCTGGAGGCGAAGCGATCGATCTCGCCCTGCGACTGCCGGCACTGATGCTTGAAGGGGCGCAGGTCGATCCGCGCCAGGTCGATCCCCAAGAGGCGCATGAGCCGGGCCATGTTCACCTTGGCGAGATCGATGCCGAGCGACTCCAGCAGCTCGCGCTGCTGCGGCGTGAGTAGGGGCTGGAGCTGCTTGGGGTCGAGCAGCTTGTCGAGGCCGAGCTCATCGGCGCTCTCCAGCTTGGCGCAGAGCGTATTGCCCTGCTCGCGGCTCAGCCGCTGCAGCTGCCGCATGCCTTCCATCTGCAGTCTCAGGATGCTCTGATACTGCGGCGAGCAGCTCTGCGGCCCCGGAATAATGGGGCCGGGCCCACCGAACGGCGGCGGAAGTTGCGCCACCGCGCAGGTCGATGCCAGGGCCACGACGGTGGCTGCGAGCGCGCCGAGGACTTTCGAGAGTGGTGCCGGCTTCATGGGTGTACCTCTCCTGTGGGAAGAGCTGGCCGATTGCACCACGTAACCGGTCCCGCAACAAGGCTTGCAGCGCTCTGCAGATCGGCTATTGGTGGCGCCGACCGATATGGTCGATACCAACATAAGCGGCCGCTCGCCCAGCCTGCCGAGCCGAGCCGCAATCTCAGGGGAAGCGCCATGCTGCAACTCGTGGACAACCTGAAGCGTCTGGGCACCGAGACCGCCTTCGAGGTACTCGCCCGCGCCGCCGACCTGGAGCGGCAGGGCAAGTCGATCATCAACCTCGGCATCGGCCAACCCGACTTCAAGACGCCCGGCCACATCGTCGAAGCCGCCATCAAGGCCCTGCGCGATGGCCACCACGGCTACACGCCGGCGCAGGGCATCCTGCCGCTGCGCGAGGCGGTGGCCAAGGACCTCGCCCGCCGCCACGGCGTCGAGGTCAGCCCCGACACCATCGTCATCATGCCCGGCGGCAAGCCCACCATGTTCTTCTCGATCCTGATGTTCGGCCAGCCCGGCGCCGAGATCATGTATCCCGACCCCGGCTTCCCGATCTATCGCTCGATGATCCAATACACCGGCGCCAAGCCGGTGCCGATAGCGCTCAAGGAGGAGAACGGTTTCGCCTTCACCGCCGACCAGGTGCTGTCCCAGATCACGCCGAAGACGAGCCTCATCATCCTCAACAGCCCGAACAATCCGTGCGGCGGCGCCGTGCCCAAGGAGGAGGTGGCGCGCCTCGCCGCCGGCCTCGCCAAGCACCCCAACGTCGCCGTCATGTCGGACGAGATCTACAGCCAGATGCTCTACGGCGGCCGCCGGCACGAGAGCTTCCTGCGCTACCCCGAGATCCGCGACCGGCTGATCATCCTCGACGGCTGGTCCAAGACCTATGCCATGACCGGCTGGCGGCTGGGATTCGGCGTGTGGCCGAAGGCGCTGGTGGAGCCGGTGGTGCGGCTCGCCGTCAACTGCCACTCCTGCGTCAACGCGCCGACGCAGTACGCCGGCATTGCCGCGCTCGAGGGCCCGCAGGACGACGTCCACAAGATGGTGGCGGCCTTCGACGAGCGCCGCCGCGTCATCGTGCCCCTGCTCAACCAGCTGCCGGGCTTCACCTGCCTCGACCCCGGCGGCGCCTTCTACGTCTTCCCCAACGTCACCGGCACCGGCATCACCGCCAAGGAGCTGCAGAACCGCATGCTGGAGAAGGCCGGCGTCGCCACGGTGGCCGGCACCAGCTTCGGCATCCACGGCGAGGGTTACATCCGCTTCTCCTATGCCAACTCGGTGGAGAACATCCGCGAGGCCGTCAAGCGCATCGCCGCCCTGCTGCGGGATTAGGGTCGGGCGCCGCTGAGGACTACGAAGGCAGGAGTTGGCCCTGCTACGCTGTCGGAGGTACCTGTGAACTTCGGATTGAGCACGCAGACCCGCGGCGTCTTCACGACCCGGGAGAACTACATGGCGGTCGCCAAGGCCGCCGAGCGGGCGGGCTTCGATTTCCTGGCCGTCAGCGACCATCTCGTCGTGCCGGCGAGCCTGCAGTCGCGCTATCCCTATGCCGAGGGCGGCGTTTTCGGCGCGGCCGAGCACGGGCATTGCTTCGATCAGCTGGCCACGATCGCCTTTCTTTCGGGCTGCACGGACCGCCTGCGGCTCTTGACGTCGGTCCTGGTGGTGCCGCACCGCCCAGCGGTGTTGACCGCAAAAATGCTGGCGACCATCGATGTGCTCTCCAACGGCCGGCTCATCCTGGGAACCGGTGCGGGTTGGATGAAGGAAGAGTTCGAGCTGCTCGGTGCGCCCTTTGAGGACCGCGGCAAGGCGACCGACGAGTATCTCCAAGCCTTCCGCGAGCTGTGGACCAAGGACCGGCCATTCTACGCCGGCGAGCACGTGAGCTTCTCGGACGTGCTCTTCTATCCCAAGCCATGCAAAAACCGCATCCACCCCTCTGGATCGGCGGCGAAAGTCCTGCCGCCATGCGCCGCACGATCCGGCTCGGCGATGCCTGGTACCCCGGCAGCAACAACCAGACGAAACCTTTCGACACTCCCTCGCGCCTTGCGGCGGGCATCGCCGATTTGAAGCGCACGTCGGAGGCCGCGGGGCGCGACCCCACCAGCATCGATCTCGCCTTGCTGCTTCAGACTCCCTTCGACTGGCGACCGCAAACGACGCAGGATGGCGCGGCGCGCCGCATGTTCACGGGCAGCTCTACCGACATGGCCGAGGATGCCGCCGCACTGTCGGCAATCGGCTTGCGGCATGTGGCGCTGCGGCTCGGCGGCGATACCATCGAGGACGCGGTCGCGCGGATCGAACGGTTCGGCGCCGAAGTGATCGCACGATCGGCCGCTTGACGGCGACGATCGGCTGGCTTCAAGGGCCACGCCGACGAACCGGGAGGTGATGGCAATGCTCATCGTCGATCATGAACGCCAGACGCGCGAGGAGTGGCGCGCCGGCGTGCGCACGCGCATGTACGTCTCGGCCGTCACCGGCTCCGCGCAGCTGTGCGTGTTCGAGCAGTGGTGCGATCCGGGTCATGGCGCGCCGACCCACCTGCACGCCGTCGAGGAGGTGCTGACCGTGCTCGAGGGCGAAGCCGAGGTCTGGGTCGGCGCCGAGCGCTCGGCCATGACCGCCAGCCAGTCGATGATCGTGCCGGCCGGCCGCAAGCACGGTTTCCGCAACACCGGCGCGGCGATCCTGCACGTGCAGGCGATCCTGGCCGAGCCGATGTTCGAGGCCTCCTTCGACGACCAGGCCGAGATCTCGCGCCGCTGGGTGCCGGCGTAATTCTCGAGTCAATCCGCGATGATGGGCTTGGCCTCGAACAGCGGGGCGCGCACCGGCGTGCCGGGGAAGGCCGAGCCCTCATCGAACCAGGAGCGCGGCGCCGGCGTGCCCCACAGCGTCTGCCGTCGCGGATCGCGCAGCGACCAGCGGATCGGCTCGAAGTCGGGATCGACGGTCAGATAGTCGGACGTGTAGAGCTCGGTGCGATGCCCGTCGGGGTCGCGCACGTAGAGGAAGAAGGCGTTGGAGATGCCGTGCCGGCCGGGCCCGCGCTCCATGTTGGCGAGGTAGCCGGTCGAGGCCATCAGGTCGCACAGGTGAATGATGTGCAGCGCCGTCGGCACCCAGTAGGCGATGTGGTGCAGGCGCGGGCCCCGCCCGTTGGTGAAGGCGATGTCGTGCACGCTGCCCTTGCGGTGCATCCAGGCCGCCGCAATCCTGGGTTCGGGATCGTCGCTCTCGGCGTACTCGGTCAGCCGGAACCCCAGCGACGCATAGAAGTCGATCGAGGCCTGCAGGTCGTAGGCGAAGACGTTGAAATGGTCGAAACGCTGGGGGTGGCAGCCGCGATAGTGGCCGTACTGCTGCAGGATGCGCTCGGCCTGGTCCATCTTGAAAGTGAGCTCGAGCCGGTTGCCCGCCGCATCCGTGGCGTGCAGCGTGCGCCCCTGGAATGGCACCTCGACGAACTCGGCCGGCAGCTGCCGCTCCTTGAAGAAGGCCCGCGCCCGGTCGAGGTCGTCCTCGCTTCCCACCTTGAAGCCCAGCCGCTCGGCCGCCGGCTCCGGCCCCCGCTTCAAGACCAGCGAGTGGTGATTGCGCTCCTCCATGCCGCGGAAGTAGATGGCGTCGCGGCCCGCGTCCTCGACCTTGAGGCCGATGGCGTCCTCATAGAAGCGCCGGCTCGCCGCCAGGTCGCGCACGGTCAGCACCGCGTGGCTGCAGCGCACGATGCTGAAGGGCGGATCGAAGACGTGTTTTGGAACAGGCATCTGACAGTCCTGACCTCAATTGCCGATGGTCGGCACCTTGTGGGTGTCGTAGGCGACGGCCACGTTCTTGGTCTCCATGTAGAAATCGAAGGAGTAGTCGCCGCCGTCGCGGCCGATGCCGGAAGCTTTCATGCCGCCGAAGGGAGTAGACAGGTGGCGCACGTTCTCCGAATTGATCCAGATCATGCCGGCTTCCAGATCGCGCGCGACACGATGCGCCCGGCCGACGTCGCGGGTCCAGATGTAGCCAGTCAGGCCGTAGCGCACGCCGTTGGCGATCTGCACGGCCTCCGCCTCGTCCTCGAACGGCATGACCGTGAGCACCGGCCCGAAGATCTCGTCCTGGGCGATGCGCATGGACGGCTTGGCGTCGAGATAAAGTGTCGGCTCCACGTAGTTGCCCTTGCCGTCCATCGCGCGGCCGCCGCCGCAGGCGACCCTGGCGCCCTCCTGCCGGGCGCGGGCCGGGAAGCTCAGCACCTTGTCGGCGTGGGTGGGGTGGATCAGCGGCCCGAGCTCGGTCGCGGGATCGAGCGGATGCCCGATCCTGATCCGCTTCACGCGCTCGGCGAGCTTGGCCGCAAAGCCGTCGTAGATCGGCCGCTGGATGAGCGCGCGGCTCGATGATGTGCAGCGCTCGCCGTTCAGGCTGAAGATCATGAACAGCACCGCATCGAGGGCCTTGTCCAGATCGGCGTCGGCGAAGACGATTACCGGGTTCTTGCCGCCGAGCTCGAAGTGCACGCGTTTGAGCGTCGCCGCCCCCTGCGCCATGATGAGCGAGCCGGTGTTGGTGTCGCCGACGAAGCCGACCGCCTTGATGGCTGGATGCTCGGTCAGCGCGCGGCCGGCCTCATGCCCCAGCCCGTGCACCATGTTGACGACGCCGGGCGGGGCGCTGTGCTTGCGGATGACGCCGTCCATGATCTCGTTGAGCAGCGTGGCCGTGAGCGGGCTCCACTCGGCCGGCTTGTGCACCACCGTGCAGCCGGCGGCCAGCGCCGGCGCGATCTTCCAGGTGGATAGCATGAACGGCGTGTTCCACGGCGTGATGATGCCGACCGGCCCGATTGGCTGGCGCAGCGTGTAGTTGATGTGGTCGGCGTCGGGCAGCGAGCGGCCGTCGCCGGCGCCCGGCACGCGGTCGGCGAAGAAGCGGTAGTTCTCCGCCCCGCGCAGCGCGGCCTTCGCCATGTAGCGGATGGGCTGGCCGGTATCCATGCTCTCGACCAGCGCGATCTCCTCGGCGCGTGCCTCGATGGCATCGGCGATGGCGTGCAGGATCTTGCGCCGCTTGGGCGAAGGCATTGCGCGCCAGACCGGAAACGCGGCGGCGGCGGCCCTGGCGGCGGCATCGACGTCGGCAGCCTGTCCCGCGGCTATCCGGGCGAGCGGCGCGTTGTCGACGGGGCAGAGCGTCTCGAAGGTGGCGCCGTCGCGACTAGCCACCGCCTCGCCGGCGATCAGGTGGCGCACGGGCCCCGGCTTGAAGCGCGCGAGATAGCGCTCCGCCTTGTCGAGGTTCTGGGCGAGGGCGCTGGCGGAGCCATCTCTCCTCTCGACGTCGTCCATCGCCTCGCTCCTTGGCGCTCTTACAATGCGCTATCGGCGTAACATGGCGCTCGCGCGTGCGGCAAGCTAGTGTCCTGATCGCGAAATTCGTCTCAGTGTGCGGCTTGCTCGGAACGAATTTCGCGATCTGAATCACACTAGGCGGCCCGGGCCTCCAGCGCCCGCCGCAAGACGCGCGCATAGTTGCCGATGGCGAGCTTGCGGATGCGGCCTTCGCTGACGCGCTGTCGTTGCCAGTGCTCGACCACGCGCCGCACGTCGGCGTAGCTGGAGATCATGGCGTGAGGGCCCAGGCCGTTCATGTCGGTGCCGAAGGCGACGTGGTCGTCGCCCAGCCAGTCGGCCATCTGGGACAGCCTGTCGGCGTAGCCGCCAATCGTTGCACCCACGTCGATCCGCAACGCCCACAGCCCGACGACGCCGCCCTTGCGGGCGATGGCTCGGGCGCCGTCCACCGTCAGTTGCCGGGCCTGCCAGCCGACCATCGACCAGTGCGGCTGCCGCGTGTTCGTGACCGAGCTGTGCGACCACACCATCGGCACCTTGGAGATGGCGAGCGCTTGGGTCACCGCCTCGCTCGAGGAGTGCGCCAGGTCCACCAGGATGCCGAGCCGGTTGCACTCCTGCACGACCTTGCGCCCCAAGTCGCTCAGGCCCTTGTGCTCGGGCTGCACGGTCTGGTAGTCGCCGAGCGCATTCTGGATGTAGTGGACCAGCTGGATGTGGCGAACGCCGAGATCGTAGGCCATCTGCAGCCGGGCTGGATCGTCCTCGACGAAGCTTGCCCCCTCGACCGCGAGGACGATATGCGGCTCGCCTCCGAGCGCGCGGTCGACATCGCCCGGCTCGCGCACGATCTTCAGGCCCTGCTCGGCGATCTGCTTCTTGATGCGCGCCAGCTCGCGCTGGAAGAAGCCGAGCGTGTCGCCAGCCTTCGGCACGGAGGTCTGCACGTAGCTGCGCGGTCCCGGTCCCACCCACAAGAGGTCGCCGACCAGGGACCAGGCGACGAGCGTGGCGCCTCCGGCAGCCATGTTGCCGGCGACCGGCGCCTGCCTCAGCTTTCCCTGCGCGTCGAAGAAGAAGTGGGCGTGCATGTCGCCGATGAGGATGGGACGCTGTGCGGAGGCGCGCTTCGCCCAGGCGAGAGGCCAGGCGAACCCTGCCGCGATCAGTTGCCGACGATTCATGGGCGGCTACTCCGTCGGGCGATAGCGGAAGGCGGCAAAGCGCATGCCGAGGTAGGCAAACACCATGGCGACCAGCGAGGAGGCGACGAGTGCTGCCAGCGGCGCCACGCCGGGCCAGACCAGGACGATCAGCACGAACACCGCGTAATTGATGGCAGCCGCCGTCCAGGCCACGCCGGCATAGCGCAGGAACTCCGCCACGCTCGGCGGCGCCGCCACGGCAAACGTCAGCCGGCGGTGCATGAGCCAAGCCACGACCATGGCGAGCGCGATGGAGACGACGCGCGCGAAGATGGCGCTGACGCCGAGCCCCCGCATCAGCAGCTCGAGCACCAGCGCGTCGATCGCGAATGCAACCCCGCCCGAGACGAGGAAGCCCACACCCTGGCGCAGCGGATGCGGCGGGCCGGCGGTGTCGCGGTCATTTTCGCGCGCCATCGCTCGCATCCTGCAGCTCCGGCCAGGCGATCGGTGGCCCGTCGGGGCGGCGCGATGGCCGCCAGATGCGCTCGGGCAGGCTCGGATCGCGCATGAGCACGTCGTACTCCATGCGCCGGCGCGCCACGATCGTGTCGATGCGGGCGAGGTCGGCGTCGGGGTGGCCCGGGTGGCACATCACGAGATGGCGCCGGCCCGGGCGCTGCAGTGCGCGCTCGAGCTCGCCGGCGTAGGGCTCGTCGAGGTCGAAGTTGGAGACGCCGCCAAAGGTGTCGTTGACGGGCAGGCCGTGGCGCCGGGCGGCGCTGCCAAAGCCGATCGCCATCATGCCGAGGCCCACGGCCTTGAGCCGGACCGGCAGCGGAGCGGAGAGCGCGCTGATCGGATCGGAGAGGATGCGCAGCAGCGGGCGGCTGGCGCCATAGCGGCGCGCCATCACCTCGAGCAGGACGCCGCGCACCCCCGGCAGCACGTGCACATGCTGATGCCCGTCGACATGGTCGGGCGGGGCGCCGACGCCGCGCTCGAAGCGGTCGCATTGGCGCTCGATCTCGGCGCGGATCTCGGCCGGCTCCAGCAGCCCGAGGGCGGCGCGCGACAGCAAGGCAGAGAGGCCCGGAAATGCCCCGGCCGGCGCCAGCCGCGGCATCGGCCCCAGCGGGGGACCGAGCGTCAAGTCGAGATGCAGCCCGATCGACAGGTGTGGACGGTGCACGAGGAGGCGCGGCGCCGTGGCCGGCCAGTTGGGTGAGGTCGCCAGCACGCTGGTCGCCGACAGGCGCCGGGCGGCGGCCAGCTCGCCGATGGCGCGCGACACGCCCTCCGTCATGGCATAGTCGTCAGCGTTGAGGATGATCATGCGTCCGAGGTTATCCGATTCCCCCGCCTCCGGGCGTACTGGCCCGGCGAGCGCCGTCATCCCTCGCGCCGCTCGGCGGAGCGGGCGGCTCCCGTGTGCGGCAGCTGGTCGCCGATGCCGAGCTCCTCGGAGACGAGGAACAGCGGCCGGCCCTTCACCTCCTCGTACACGCGTCCCAGATACTCGCCGATCACGCCGAGCGAGATGAGCTGCACGCCGGCGAAGAACATGACCGAGATGACCAGGGTGGGAAAGCCCGGCACGTCGGTGCCAAACAGCAGCGTCTTGACCAGGAATACCATGGCGTAGCAGAACGCCAGGAACGAGATGATGAGCCCAAGATAGGACCACACCCGCAGCGGGATGGTCGTGAACGAGGCGATGCCGTCAAGCCCGAAACGCAGGAGCTGGCGCGGCCGCCAGCGCGAGGCGCCGCCGTCGGCGCGCGCAGGCACACGGAACGGCACGCCGATCGATCGAAAGCCCATCCAGGCGAACAGTCCCTTGTTGAAGCGCACGCGCTCGCCCATGCGGTTCATGGCGTCGACCGCCTTGCGGTCGAGCAGGCGGAAGTCGCCGGCCCCTTCGGGCAGCGCGGTGCCGCTCATCTTGTGGAAGGCGGCATAGAAGGCGCGCGCCGCCCAGCGGTGCGGCAGGCTGTCGGTATTGCGATCGATACGCTGCCCATAGACGATGTCGAAGCCCTGGCGCCAGTGCTCGACGAACTGCCGGATCAGCTCGGGGGGGTGTTGCAGGTCCCCATCCATCAGCACGGCGGCGTCGCCGGTGACGTATCTGAGGCCCGCAGCCATGGCGATCTCCTTGCCGAAGTTGCGGCTGAGCGAGATGGCCTTGAAGCGGGCATCGCGGGCATGCAGCGCCCTGAGCTTGGCGAGCGTGCCGTCGGTCGACCCGTCGTCGACGAACACCACCTCCCAGTCGAGGTCGAGGCCCTCCAGCACCGGAGCGATCCTTGCAACCAGCGGCTCTAGTCCGCGCTCCTCGTTGAGGACGGGCACGACCAGAGTCAGCGAGCGCCGGGGCTCGCTGCGCGCGCGCGGCAAGGCGCTGATCTGCGGCTCAGATATCGACACTGTCGGTCAACCTCGTGCAGGGAGGGGAGGGCGTCCGGCAGCCCCACCCTATACCCCTCTACGACGCGCGCGCCCAGGCCCATGCGCGGCTTGTCGCGCCGCAACATCGCTCTAGCGTGCAGCCATGACACCGGAGTCGATCAGGCGGCGATGGAAGCGCAGGATCTCGTCGCGATGCCGGCAGCCCTGATAGCGGCCCTCGCAGATCTGCATCAGGCGCTTGCGCTCGCGGTGGGAGTCCGACAGCGGCAGCCGCGCCAGGTCCAGGATCAGCGTGCCGAGGTAGGGCACATCGAGGGTCGGATACTGGGGCAGGGTCGGCACGCGATAGTTGATGCCGCGCGTGGCGTAGTAGGTGATGAAGCCGGTCGAGTCTGGGTGCAGCGCGACGTCCTCGGCCTCGGTGTCGGCGCCGAAGCCGAGCAGCGTGCGGGTTGCCAACGGATGATGGTCGCCGTAGTGCACGATCAGGAACCGCTCGCGCGGGAAACGGCGGGCGAGCTCCCGGCTCAGATAGTCGAAGTCGATCTTGGCCATCGACAGGCGGCGCAAATATTCGTGCATCTCGGGGTCGGTGCCGGCGGCGCCGCCCGGCACCTCGACCTCCGGCATGAAGGCATAGTCGTAGGGCCAGTGCGCGGCCATGGTCTGCAAGTACAGGAACAGCGGCTTGGGCGAGGCTTTGACGTGCCGCTCGGCCTCGGCCAGCGCGTTGTCGTAATAGAAGCGGTCCCGCTCCTGCGTGGATTTGGCGCCCTGGGACTTCATGTCGAAGATCTCTTTGAGCCCGATCGAGGCGTAGAAGCGGTCGTTCGACACGAAGTTGCGCAGCATCGGATAGAACACGACGTTGCGATAGCCGCAGCGCTCGAGCGCCTGGGGCAGGGTGTCCTTGAGCTTGTTCTGCGTGAACGTCTGCACGAACTGGCGCATGCCGCCGAAGGAGTGGGTCGACACGCCGGCGAGCAGGGAGAACTCGGTGAGCCACGACGCGCCGCCGTAGGTCTCGACCCGCATGGGGTGCAGGCTGTCGTCGTGGGACTGGAAGAACCGATCGACCGAGTGGTCGTAGCGCAGGGTGGGGAACAGCGAGGGCTGCACCACCGATTCCTGGTGGATCAGGATGACGTGCGGCGGCTTGCCCCGCGTGTCGCAGGACTGCGGGATGGCGAACGCCGGCCCGGGCGCGGCCGGTGCCGCCTCCAGCAGCGCGCCGCGCAGGAGCGCCTCCACCGTCTCGCCCCAGGAGGCATAGAAGGAGGAGACATAGAGGTTCTGGTAGTAGAACTGCATGTGGCGGCGCTCGCCCTTGACGGCGGCGCCGTACCAGGCCGCGCCGGCGAACACCGCGAGCGCCAGCGCCGCCCAGCGTCGCGGCACACGCGTGCTGTCGGCGCGATAGGCGACGGCCGCCAACGCGCCGACGGCGGCAAGCGCGGCGGCGAGCGCCACGATGTAGCGGCGGTGGTCGCTCCAGAGGTACGTGATGGTCGACCAGGAGCTCAGATAGAAGAAGAGATCATAGGCGTGCACCACCATGTTCATGACCGCGCGCTTGGTGGATGCCGCCGCCACGATCACGGCAATCAGCGAGCCGGTCAGCACGGCCGCGAACAGCACTCTGCGCGTGAGCAGCGCCACCGCCGCCACCAGTGACAGCGTCACGGCCGACGTGAAGAGAATGTTGGGGCCGTTGCCCTCATCGAGCCAGAAATGCCGGGCGAGCACGGCCGCAATGACCGCCGCGATGGCCCAGGCGGTGAGCGGATGCAGCCGGATCCGTCCGAGGCAATACGCCGCGAAGGTACGCAGCCTGCCAAAGCGCGGCGCGCGCGTTGACAAACCAATGGTTTGATCCGTCATGGATCTGCCGCTCACCTGTCGCAAAAGCTTTACAGACCAACACAACGGCGATGAACCCGCAATGAAGATGCGGTGGCAGGGGAAACTCCCGCGCCGGCACCCCTCGTTGCGCAGGACGCCCTCAGGCGGCGCGCGATTGTGCGTTAACTATTTGAATTCATATAGAAATATGCAACGACAGGTCGTCGTGGAGGCGCCGCCCGAGGGGGTTCGGAACCGGTTGCATACATGCTGCGTTCATGTTGGGGCACTTAAGACTGCGAAAGGTCCTGGTCGTCTGGCCGCTCATGCGCGATCTGATGAACGGGACTGCCCTTCGCAAAGCCTACACGCCGGCTGCGGAGGCATACGTGTGTCATGCAAGACGACCGCAGCGTGGCGCATCCCTGGGGAGGGAATTCGGAGTTTCTCTGTAACAACTCGTGACGCGGCGCCGCTGGCTCGTCGCCTTTACAAGACCCAATTTGTCGGCCCATATCCGCGCCGGCACCCGTCTGGAGAGTTCGATGAAATCGAATGCCGTGAAATCGGTCGAGCTGGAGATTGATTGGACAGCTCAGACAACCCTACCCATCGAGTTCCGAGGTAAAGAGGTACAACTCGAAGCGCGGGCTTACCAGGGAACAGACCCGAATTTTCAAGCACTTGTACTGGTCCACCGCGGCGACGTGGCGACCGCCGAGCTGCCGGTGGTGCGCGTCCACAGCGGCTGCGTCACGGGCGACATTTTCCACTCGCTGCGCTGCGACTGCTACCCGCAGCTGCAAGCGGCGATGGATCGAATCGCCACGAGCCCGCTCGGCATCTTGATCTACCTGCCCTACCAGGAGGGCCGCGGCATCGGTCTGGTGAACAAGATCCGCGCCTACGCGCTGCAGGATCAGGGCTACGACACCGTCGACGCCAACGTCGCCATCGGCGCCCCCATCGAGGCGCGCGACTACGATCTGGCGGCGCACATCCTGTTCGACCTCGGCTATCCCGAGATCAAGCTCCTGACCAACAACCCAGCCAAGGTCGAGGCCCTGCGCGGGGAGGGGGTCGACGTCGCCGAGCAGCTGCCGCTGATCGTCAAGGCCTCGCCCCACAACAAGCGCTACCTGGCAACCAAGAAGGAGCGCATGGCCCACAAGCTCTGAGGCCGGCGCGACTCTCTTCAGGCATGATGCAAAGGCAGCGGCCGCCCGCTGCCTTTCTTGTTGGTGCGCCCGGCATGGCGCATGGGCCCGGCGCATAGGCTGGTGGCGGTCGCGACCGCCCCTGTGGCATGCTCGGCAGCATCCAGAGGCTCCAGGCACGAGCGAGCGCCCCCATGTACAAGCCCTTCGACCTGACCGGCAAGGTGGCCCTGGTGACGGGCGGCAACAGCGGCATCGGCTTGGGCATGGCGCGCGCGCTGGCGGCGGCCGGCGCCGACATCGCCATCTGGGGCACCAACGCCACCAAGAACGCGGCAGCCAAGACGCAGCTCGCCGCCTCCGGTCGCAAGGTGCTCGCGCTGGAATGCGACGTCGGCGACGAGAGGGCTGTCGAGGCGGCCTTCGCCCGGACTCTGGAGGGCCTGGGCCGGGTCGACGGCTGTTTTGCCAACGCCGGCGTGAGCGGCCGGGGCACCAAGTCGTTCCTCGAGATGACGAGCGAGGAATGGCATCGCGTGCTCAAGGTCAACCTGGACGGCGCCTTCTACACCTTCCGCACCGCGGCGCGCCACATGGTCGAGCGCGGCGGCGGCGGGTCGCTGGTCGGCACGGCCTCGCTCGCCGCCATCCATGGCGCGCCCCGCAGCGAGCACTACGCCGCCACCAAGGGGGCGATGATCTCCATGATCCGCACGCTGGCGGTCGAGTTCGCCCGCCACGGCATCCGCGCCCATTCCATCTTGCCCGGCTGGATCGAGACCGACATGACGGCCAACGCCATCGGCAACGACAAGTTCGCCGGCGCCGTGCTGCCGCGCATCCCCACGCGCCGCTGGGGCACGGGCGACGACTTCGGCGGCATCGCCGTCTATCTCATGAGCCCGGCTTCCGCCTATCACACCGGCGACACCTTCCTCATCGACGGCGGCTACGCGCTGTTCTGATCGTTATTCCAGGTCTGTTGCACGTCCAGCTGCGGACAAGCTGCGTTCACCCCGCGTCGGCAGCAAAGTGCCGTACCGGACTGGTGCAGTGCGATGAGGGCAACTAACGTGCTGCTCCTTGCCGGGCACTTGCCGCAACGACGGCTACAGCGCGGCGCAATGTCTCTCTGAGCCAACCATAGATCCTCTTTCGCGCGAATTTCATCGCCGCACGCCGGACGATCGGCTCAAGCTGCTCAGGGCATGCAACGGCCAGCCGATGCAGTGGATGGAGGTCTCTCTGAATTGGTAACGGTCCGGCGCGCATGGGATTCCTCACAGAGTGAAAGAGTTGCTCAGGACCGTGTCGGGGCCGCGCCGGGCGTCGACACAATCGACCCTCACTTCCAAAAGGGCTTGCGGGCCTCTTTCAGCGTCTCTACCCGGGTCTTGCCGATATCTCTGAGATGGTGCTCGTCGAGGTCGAAAAGCGCGCGACGCTGACGCTGACGATCCCAGGTCGCCCACGCCGCTCGCAGTAGATGCGCCGCCCGCGACCCCGAACTCGTGTTTGCCGGCAGCCGGTCGGCGGTCAGAATCTGAGCTTGGTGCATGGAAGCGTCCTCCGTTATCATGCCGTCTGCGGTCTTGCCTTCAGCAGCAACAACCTGCTCGGGTGGCGGCCAGAAGTCTTGAAGCCGTTCCGAAAAAAATCGGAAATGATCCCGAACCGACTTCTAAGCGTGGAATGTCAGTAACTTACAGTTTCGGCCCCTTCCGCCTCGATGCCGAGGCTGAGATGCTTTTTCGCGGCACCGAGCCGGTCTCGCTGGGACGCCGGGCAGTGATGCTGCTTCGCGTGCTGGCCGAACAGCAGGGCGCCCCGGTTTCCAAGGAGGCGCTCATGCAAGCGGCCTGGCCGGGCCTCGCTGTGGAGGAGAGCAACCTCACGGTGCAGATCGCCGCCCTGCGCCGCGCACAGGGCGAGGAGCCTGGCGGCGCTGGTTGGATCGAGACACTGCCAAGGCGCGGTTACCGATTCGTAGGACCCGTCAACACCGGAACCGCAGAGGACATCACCGTCGCTCCAGCGCCGCCGACAGTGGCAGAAGCAGCCGTCCCCGACAAACCCTCGATCGCCGTCCTTCCCTTCATCAACTTGAGCGGGGACCCCGGCCAGGACTACTTCAGCGATGGCATGACCGAGGACATCATCACCGAGCTTTCTCGCTTCTCGGAGCTGTTCGTTATCGCGCGCAATTCAAGCTTTCAGTACAAGGGGAAGTCGCCGGACGTGAGGCAGGTCGGCCGTGACTTGGGTGTCCGCTACGTGCTCGAGGGTAGTGTTCGCCGGGCCGGCGATCGCGTGCGCATCACAGGGCAGCTTATAGACAGTGGCACGGGCGCGCATCGGTGGGCCGAGCGGTACGATCGGGAACTGAGCGACGTTTTCGCGGTCCAGGACGAAGTTGCACGCAGCATTGTATCAATGTTGACTGCTCACGTGCAGAACGCCGAAATCGAGCGTGTCCTGCAAAAGCCGCCGGCGACGTGGCACTCTTACGAATATTACCTCCGCGCTGTCGACGCGCTGAGGACTTACCAAAGGACCTACAACAAGGAGGATCTCTACCAAGTGCGCCGGCTCCTAGAGGGCTCTTTAGCGGCTGACCCAAACTACGCGCGCTCGCACGCGCTACTTTCGTTCACTTTTTTCACGGCCTGGGTGAACCACATCGACTGCTTGCTCCCAGAAGTATTGGAGCGGGCGTTCGAGCTGGCGAGTAGGTCTGTGCAGCTAGATCCCGATCTGCCGGATGCCCTCGCGGTGCTCGGCCTCACGCTGAGTTACAAGGCGCAGCATGCGGCTAGCTTGGCCGCCTTCGAGCGAGCTAGCGTACGAAATCCAAATTTTACTGACTACCGATATGGCCTCGCTTGTGTTGTCGCCGGTCAACACGAGAGGGCCGTGGGCGTCTTACAGCAATACATGCGTCGCGATCCATTCTACCCTGCCGCGGCGTGCGCGTGGTTAGGATTGGCTCACTATCTCCTCGGCAACTATGAGCAAGCCCTGTCTCCGCTTCGCGAATGCATATCGAGAGCCCCGAACTTTAGACCCGGCCACGTGTGGTTGGCGGCGACATGTGCACAATGTGGCGAGCTGGATGAGGCAAGTGCGGCAGCGGCTCAGGTTCGCGCGATTGAGCCTTTCTTCACGATCAGCGAGACGGCTAGACGGTTGTCGGCTTTCAAGCGAGTCGAAGATCGCGAGCACCTAATTGATGGGATGCGCAAGTCGGGTCTGCCCGAACTGTGACGAATGGACAACTTCTCTCGGCGAGGACGGAGGGAGTGGGTCAGAACTTCCCTGGGAGAGTGCGGCAGCAACAGCACAACGAGGTAGCACAGCCCCGCCATTTTGCATCCTGCTGCATCGCAACCGGCAAGCTGCGATGAAGGCAAATTTGGGTCAATCGCGTCGTCTCGCGGACGTGCGGAATGCGTCGGCTCGACAGCCAACAGCGGGCTGCTGCCGGAACCAACTCGACTTACGACGCGGCCACATCGCGGGACGCCGCCAGCTCGACCTCCAGCGCCTCTTCGCCCGGGACGGTGAACCCGCCCTCGGCGACGAGGCGGGCGAACAGGCCCTTGCTTGCCGCCAGCTCGCGGAAGCTGCCGCGCTCGATGATACGGCCGCCGTCGAGCACCAGGATGCAATCGGCGTTGGCGACGGTGGACAGGCGGTGGGCGATGATGAAGGTGGTGCGCCCCGCGCGCAGCCGGTCGAGCGCGCGCTTGATGCGCGATTCCGTCTCGACGTCGAGCGCGCTCGTCGCCTCGTCCAGGATCAGGATCGGCGCGTCCTTCAGGATGGCGCGCGCAATGGCGATGCGTTGGCGCTCGCCGCCCGAGAGCGAGGCGCCGCGCTCGCCGATGACGAACGCATAGCCGCCGGGCTTCTTGGCGATGAAGTCGTGCGCCTCCGCCAGCCGCGCGGCCTGCTCGACGTCCTCATCCGTCGCCTCCGGCCGGCCGATGCGGATGTTCTCGGCGATCGACCGGTTGAAGAGGCCCGCGTCCTGGAACACCACGGCGATGCTGTGGCGCAGCGAGGCGAGCGTCACGTCGGCGATGTCCTGGCCGTCGACGGTGATGCGCCCGTTCTCGGGCGAGCGCAGGCGCTGCAGCAGGGCGAGCGTGGTGGTCTTGCCGGCGCCGGTCGGGCCGACGAGGGCCACCGTCTGCCCCGCCGCCGCCGCCATGGAGATGTCGAACACGCCCTGGTCGGAGTTCTTGAAGCGGAAGGTGACGGCCTCGTAGCGCACGTTACCGGCCACGCCCTCGAGCGGCTTGGCGTCGGGCTTCTCGCGCACCCCGTCGGTGGCGTCCAGCAGCTCGAAGAAGGTGCGCAGCGTCGGCGCGTACTGGAAGATGCGCACGGCGAAGCCCGACAGCAGGTCGAGCTTGGTGATCAGCAGGTTGGCGAAGGCGACGAAGGCCACGATCTCGCCGACGCTGATCTCGCCGCGCTGGGCCAGCACCGCGCCGACGGCGAAGATGGCGACCATGGTGATGGTGGCGGCGGTGCGCGTCAGCACCGTCAGCAGCCCCCACCAGGTCAGCACCGGATACTGCGCGGCCAGCAGCTCGTTCATGATGTTGCGCATGGCCTGCATCTCGGCGGCAAAGCGGGCATAGCTCTGCACCACCGTGACGTTGCCCAGCACGTCGCCGACGCGGCCGTAGACGTTGTTGTGATACTGCTCGACGGCTGCCTGGCCATCGCTGGTCTTGCGCACCACCGCAACATTGAAGACCAGGTAGATGACGGCGAGAATGGCCAGGATCAGCGCCATCTTGGCGTTCATGGCGATGGCCGTCGGCACCAGGATGGCGATGCCGACCAGGGCGGTCAGCTGCTCGCGCAGGAACGACAGCCAGTTCCAGAACAGCGCATCGGTGCCCGCCAGGATGGTGCGCACCACCGCGCCCGAGCCTTTCTCGGCGTGATAGCTGATCGGCAGGATGATGGCGCGCTCGAAGGCTTGGCCGAGCGCCGCCAGCCGCCGCCGGTGCGCCAGCCGGTCGGCGACGACGGCAACGATGACGCTGGCAACGATGCCAAACAGCCCGAGCGCCGCCCACACGCCGATGATCGGGAACGCCTCCTGCCCCCGCGACAGCGCATCGACGACGCGGGCGAGCAGCACCGGCTCGGCCAGCTGCACCACCGCGACGCCGACGCCAGCCAGCACCACGCCGACGGTCTGGCGGCGCTCGACGGCCAGCATCGCCAGGGCGCGCTTGTAGATTTCCCAGATCGTCATCGCCGTGTTCAGCGCAGGGCTCAGTGCGGGCGCTTCTTGAAGATCCGCAGCGACTTGTAAAGGCCTTTGTCCTCGAACGGCCGCAGCTTGGCGAGCTCCCTGGCCACGCCATCGGCTTTGTCGTAGGCAAACGAGCCCGTGTAGAAGTGGATCTCGCCGCCGGGCTTGACCTTGTCGGCCAGCAGCAGCGTCATGTCGAGGTCGGTGAGTGCGCCGTAGGCATCGTTCTCGGGCGTGCGGAACTCGCCCACGTGGAACAGCGTGGCGTAGTCGAACTCGGGCAGCAGCCGGGCGTCGAGCTGGTAGATGTCGCCGAAATAGGCCTTGTAGGTGTGGCCCAGGCGCGGGTTCTTGATCAGCAGCTCGACGTAGTCGTCGTACTCCTGCGGCGAGGCCGTGATACCGAGCACGGCGCAGTTGGCCGCGGCCGTCTTGAGGCCGACGATGTGGTGGTTGCCGGTACCGAAGTGGAAGATGGCGGCGCCCTCGACCCCCTTCTCCTGCAGGTATTCGCAGAAGTGGATGTCGCAGGGACACTGCTTCTCGTCCAGGCTCCAGGTCTCGTTCCAGTAGTTGAGCTTGCTCATGGTGATTGGCCCGCTCGGGCCCTCCCTTCGCGATATTGCTATTTGACGGCTGCCAGCGCCGGTCCGCCGAGCGGGACCAGCACCGCGCTGTCGGCGCGCCGCTCGATCACCATCTGGCGCTCGTGCAGCCCGGGCGCGGCCGGCCGCTGGCTCAGCGTGATGATGATGGCCTCGGCCAGCTCGCTCCTGAATCGCTCGAGCAGCGCCTGCTGGGAGCTTTCCTCCAGCGCGGACAGTGCGTCATCGAGGATGATCACCCGCGGCCGGTGGATCAGGAGCCGCGCCAGCGCCAGGCGCTGCCGCTCGCCATTGGAGAGCACCTGGTCCCAGCGCGCCACCTCGTCGAGGCGGGCCCCGAGCGGGCCGAGGCCGACCAGGTCGAGCGCCGCCTGCAGCCGCTCGGCTGTAACTGGCAGGGCGGGGTCGGGATAGCACAGCGCCCCCTTGAGCGAGCCGAGCGGCAGGTAGCTCTTCTGCGGCACGATCATCACCTGGCCCTCGTGCGGCATCGACAGGCGTCCGCTGGTGCTGGGCCACAGGCCGGCGAACACGCGCACCAGCGTCGACTTGCCGGTGCTGGAATCGCCCGAGATGTGCACCGCCTCGCCCGCGGCGGCGTGCAGATCGGCGCCCGAGACGAGCGGCCGGCCGCTGCCGTCGGCGATCGTGAAGTCGCTGAAGCGCACGGCGGCGCCGGCGCCGGCCGGCGCGGGCTCGATGGGCGACGGTGCCGCAGCCGTCTCAGCGTCGATGGCATCGCAGGCATCGACGATGTCCATGACGCGGCGGGCGCTGGCGTACCACTCGGCCACGCGATTGTAGTTGTCGACCACCCAGGAGATGGCGATCTGCACCTGCACGAAGGCGGCGGCGAGCTGCGTCACCTGGCCCAGCGTGAGATCGCCGGAGATGTACTTGGGCGCCGCAAACAGCAGCGGCACGATCGGGATCATGGGGCCCGAGGCGTTGGTGATCCAGGTCAGATGCCCGTGCTGCCAGACGATCGCCATCCAGCGCGCCACCACGGTGGAGTAGAAGCGGCCCAGGATGGCCTGCTCGTAGCGGCCGCCGTTCATGAGGGCGACGCTTTCGGCGTTGTCGCGGATGCGCATCATGGCGAAGCGGAAATAGCCCTCCGCCTCGTTCTTGCGGCCGACGAAGCCGACCAACGGCGCGCCGACCCACAGCATCAGCCCGGAGGCGATGGCGCCGTAGGCCAGCGCCACGATCACCATGTAGGCGGGGACCGTGAAGGTGCCGGCGGAGCCCAGATCCAGCGTGTAGGCGCCGCCGACCGACCACAGGATGGAGATGAAGGCCACCGAGCCCGCCACCGCCAGCAGCAGGCCGATGCCGAGATCGACCAGCGGCTCGGTGGCCCAGCGGGTGTCGTCGGAGATGCGGTATTCCGGGTTGGGCGGCTCCTTGCCGGTGACGTTCAAGTGGTAGAAGCGCTGCCGGCCGAGCCAGCGCGACACCAGGTGCTCCACGACCCAGGCGCGCCAGCGCACCTGCAGCGTCTCGCGCGTCAGCACGATGCCGACGCCGATGGCGGCCATGGCGGCGATGATCAGGGCGAACATGAACACGGCGCTGGTGAGGGAGGCTGTATCGCGCGCCTCCAGGCTGTCAAAGAACCAGCGGTTCCAGTGGTTGAGCGCCACCGTGGCCCCGGTCGAGAGCAGCAGGCAGGCGGCGAGGCCCAGGGTCAGCGCCCAGGCCTGCACGGAAGTGGCGCCGCGCCAGAAGCCGCCGGCGAAGCGGCCGAAGGCGCCAACCACGCGGTGGTCGAGCTTGAAGCCCGGCGCGTCCGGGGCCTGAAAATCGGCAACTGTCATGGGGTTATCGTTAGGGGCTGGAGCCTAGAGGGGCTGCTGCTGGGGATCATGCGTGAGCATTGTAGCGCCCCTGTGGTGCCGCTGCGCCGCAAATGTCACAGCCTGGCTGAAGGGGGGATGAACGAGGGTTGGGGGAGAGGGCGTGGAGAGGTCGGCGTGTCGTACCGTCAGACCGCATGAATTGACTCCGTCGTCCCCGCCTCGGGCGGGGACCCGCCCAAGCCGATGCTGCAGGACGGAAAGGTGGACGGATCCCCGGCCGAGCCGGGGATGACGGGCTGAGCGGGACGGCGGTCGGCGCCATGTCCGCAAGTGCCCCGGCGCCAGATCACATGAATCATTTCATTCGCAAGCCGCTATCAGGGGGACGAGCAGGGCGTCAAGCGGCGAGCGCGTCGAGCGTCTCGCGGAGCGCCTTAAGCTCGCCGTCGCGGCGGCGGTAGCCGGTGGCCTGGACGAGCGCGTTGGCCTCGGCCCAGGCCTGCTCGGCTTCGCGAACCATGGCGCGGCGCTGAGACGTGAGTGCTGGCGGGATCGTCTTGGTGCGCCGGAACCAACCGCGCTCGACCGTTGGTTGCGGCAATTGAGCGAGCAACAAGCGCACGCGCTCGAGATGATAGTCGGCGAGATGCAGCCGCATGCCGCCGCGGCTGGCGATCTCATAGGTCTCGCCCAGGTCCTCCTGCGCCTTGTCCCATTCGCCGCTGTCGCGGCGGAAGGCGGCGCGGGCGAGCAGGCCATTGGGAATGTTGTGCTCGCCGCCCGCCTTGCGCAGGCCCTCGACGGCGGCGTCGAGGTAGCGGCGGGCGTCTCCCTCTCCCCGCTCGCGGGAAGAGGGAGACGCCCGCCACGCCTGATGCGCCGCGCGGCCAGCCGCGAGTTCTTCGAGGGCCAAGTCGAGAAGCGGGTCGCCGGGAATCCGGGCGGAGACGAGGTAAAGGTAGCGCTCCGCGACCTCCACATACCGGCCCTGGCCGAGCAGCAAGTCGCAGAACTGGTAGCCCCGCAGCGAGTAGAGCTGCGGGTGTTCCGGCTCATCCTCCTTCTGCAACCGCTCGGCCTCGGCAAAGCGGGCCTGTGCCTCAGTGGTCTTGCCCGCCTGGTGCAGCGCGTCGGCGATCTTGCAGCGGCTGGCCATGCACCAGAACGCATCGTCGCCCTGGTCCGCGTAGGTGACGCCCTCGCGCGCGGCGGCGACGGCCGGGCCGACGTCGCCAAGCGTCAGCAGCAACTCGCTGAGACCGGACACTCCAATAGCCGCGTTGGTCCAGGCCTCCTGCACCACCCGCATCCGGACATTTGCTCGCATCGGCTCGACTGCCTCGCGCAGCCGGCCGAGCGCGCGCAGCGCGTAACCGGCGAAGTTGAGCGCGACCGCCTGAGCAGGAGCAGTCATGCTCGGGTGCGGCCGGCCCCAGGGCGGGTCAAAGAAATGGGCGAGCGCGCCAAGGTCCGCAGCACTGGCCCCGAGCTTGTTGTTGATGTACGCGTCGCTTCCCCGCAACACACGCCGGTAATACACCTCGTCGAACACCTCCTGATGCAGCCCTGCCGCGCAGCCGTGGGTGATGGCGGCGAACAGGGACTGCATCTCCTCTAGGGTGTCGGGCAAGCGCTTGCCGTAGAGCTTTTCCGGCAGCGCCTTGTAATGCTCGTAGAGGCGCCGGTTGGCCTCGCGGAAGGCGTCGGGGGCGTCCTCCTTCAGCCGCCGGCCGAAGTGCTGGCGCACGACGGGGTGGGCGTCGAGGGTGCCCGCCTGGAACGCCGACCAGTCCCCGTCGGACGCGGTCGCGCGCGCAGCGTCGTCGCTTGCGGCGGCGATGAGCTTGAGGGCGCGCAGGCGTTTCAGCGCGAAGATCCAGCGCAGCGACTGCTGCTGCGGGGAAAGGGCGTGCCAGCTCTCCGTCAGGTCCGGGATGGGCGGGGCGGCGAGCACGGCGGCGATCGCGTCCGCTTCGGCCGGGCGGTCGAACAGGCCGACCAGCGACAGGATCAGGCGCTCCGGGTCGCCCTCGCCGGCCGCTTGGCTGGCGCTCAGGGCCTCGAAGCGCTCGACGTAGGCGTCCATGATGCGGGCGGCCCGCTTGGCCTGCCGGTTGTGATCGGTCTCGCCCTCGCTATCGACCAGCTCGTAAAATCCCAGCGTGTCGCGCCGGGCCACGTCGCCGGCGCAGACGGCGGAAAGATAGGTGCCGAGCAGCGACACCGACAGGGCGTGGCCGCCCACCTCCTTGACGGCCGCCATCAGCTCCGTTTCGCGGCCGTGCACGCCGAGGTGCTTCAAGAGCTCGGCGCCGGCGCGCTCGTTCAGGCTGTTGAGCTCGTGGTTGATCACCGCCGGCCGTTTTGCCTGCGCCAGCTCGGGCAGTTCCTGCCGCGAGGTGATGACCAGGAGGCCGGGGTTGTCCCTGGCGAGCTGCGTGACCAGCGCCTGCAGGCCGCGGTCCTTCAGGCGGCCCTCGTTGACGTGCGGCAAGTCCTGCAGCGGCTCGAGGCCGTCGAGCACCAGCAAGGTGCGCTGCTTGCGGACGAGCCGCGCCAGGGTGCGCCCGCGCTCGACCGGATCGGTGATCGGCTCCTTGGCGAGGTCGTGGCCGAAGAATTTCAACGCCCTGGAAATGAACCCGTCGGCGTCGGCGTTGCGGTTGTCGCCTGACCCTTGCGAATAGGCGCTCCAGCCGTAGACCTTGGCCGCGCCGGGAAAGGCCTTCTCCTCCAGCGCGTCGAGGAAGCGGCGCAGCAGGGCCGACTTGCCGGCGCCGCCGATGGCATGCAGCACCACCGCGTTGGTCTTCTTGGCGGCATCGGCGCCGCCGCTGGCCCACGCATCGAGCAGGGTGGTGAGCTCCACGTCGCGGCCGAACAGTTGCGGCGTACCGGTGGGCAAGCCCTCCAGCCAGATGTCGTCGGCGGTGAGGCGGGAGGGCGCGCGCGGCGTCGGCACGTTGCTCGGCTTCAGGCCCTCTAGCGCGGCGAGGATAAGCGCTTTGGCCAGAGCCAAATTGCCGACTGCGCGAATCGCGTTGAGGTGGGCGATGGGGGCAGGCAGTTCGCAGTCGGCAATAAAGACCGGAACCAGCTTGTCCGGCGTCTCGTACGCCCGCACCATTTCCGCGTAGCAATCTTTAGAGGCAACCCAGCGTGGTGACACAAGTGCGATCACCTTGCGCGCAAAGCCGATCTTGGTCGGCAGCTCGCGCAACCAGTCTTGGCCGCCGATCAGCTGGCGGTCCCACCAGACCGTGTAGCCTTCCGCCTCCAGCATCGCGGCCAGGGCCTGCGCCGGGCTGCGGTCGCTGTCCGCCTCCGCGTCGGCATGGGCGTAAGAAATGAACACATCGAAATCTTCGCCGACAATCGGCCCTGTCGCAGCATGCATTGTCGCCACCCGCACTAATTCCGCCGAGCATAGCCCGGCGAATTGATCCGGGAGAAGCCGGTATCGTGCGAGTGCGGCCGAATTTGGAGGCCGGCCGCTACGGTCCTCGGAGCTGCCCCCAGGCCCCCGCCAGCGGCCGGAACTGGAAGCGAACCGTGTGCCGGCCGGGCGGCACGGCGACGGCGCGGAAGAGGACGTTGGCGCGCTCGATCTGCGCGGGCGCCCCGTCCATCTCGGCGGTCCACCAGGGGTGCCACAGGTCGTTGAGGACGGCCCAGCCGCCGTCGGGGCTGTCGGCCTCCAGGACGACCTCGGTGTTGCGGTAGCTGGCGATCGCCACGCGCCCTGGGCGCCGCGGCGCCGCTGCGCCCTCAGGGACGCGCTCGAGCAGCACGGTCGTCCGCACGTCGTCCGCCGGCCATACGCCGTCCTCTAGCATGCGCGCGAAGTCGGCGGCCTTGGCCTCGGTCGCGAACAGCACGCGCGGCAGCGCGTCCGGGTTCTCGTAGATGATGCCGTCGCTGGTGCGGGCCACGAGGGGCAAGTCGCCGGGCTCCAGGGTGCGGTCGATTTGCTCGATCGGCGCGCCGGTGGCGATGAAGCGCAGGCCCAGCAGGTTTGCCAGCGTCGAGCGGTAGGAGGGAAACAGCGGCGAGAACCGGCGCTGGTCGGGCAGGCCCACGTGGTCCTCGGCGCCGGTCGCCTGGCTGTAGAGCGCGAGACGCAGCGGGTTGTAGCCCAGCGTGTTCTCCAGGCCATGGGTGAGGCTGGCGTTGGGCCAGTGGAAGCCGAGCCCTGCGAGCTCGATGCGATCGCGGCGCGTCGCGTCGCGCACGATCTTGGACTTGAGCAGGGCGATGGTGGCGTTGCGGGTGTCGGGCTCGAGCACGTCGTAGACGGCGGGCGGCAGCGCGGTGGAGGAGGAGGGGCCGTTGTTGGTGGCGAGATCGGCGGTGGTGGAGGCAGCCAGCATGACGGCGGCCAGAACGGGCTGTGCCGGCAGGCGCCGCCGGGCCAGCGCCAGGACGACGGCGCCGGCGGCCAGCGTCACGGTCGCCGCCGTCATCGGCACGACCAGGCGCGGCAGCCGGTCGAGCCACCAGCCGAGCCCGAACGCGATCTCGTAAGCGCCGGCGATGATGCCGAGGACGATCACAACGCGCTGCCGCGTCAGCGGCGCGGCCGGCTCCGCAAACAGGCGGTGCGCGGCATAGCCGGCCAGGATCGCCGCCAGCGCGCCGACCAGGAAGGTGGCATCGGCCGGGCGGCGGAACAGGTCGACGCCCGGCAGCAGCTGGTAGGCCGCGTAGAAGAGAGGCGTGTAGCGGCCAAGCGCGTACATGAGGGCAACGACCGCCGCGGCCGTGAAGAAGCGCACCTCGCCCGCCCACAGCCGGCCGCGCAGCGCCGCCATCAGGATCAGGATCAGCGGGATGGCGCCGATGTAGAGCTGGCCCATGTTCTGGGCGATGAAGAGGCCCGTGTCGGCCCAGGCGAAGCTCGGCGGGCCCCAGTAGTCCTCCATGCGGCCCGACGCACCGAACACGTCGGGCATGAAGGCGGTGAGCAGGAGCGCTGGATGCAGCGAGCCGGCAGCCGCCCCGAAGTAGTCGATCGAGGGCCGGTTCGATTGCTCGGCCAGCAGGGCCGTCAACCCCACCGGCACCGCCGCGATGGCAAGAGCGACGACGGCGCCGGCTACCAGGGGCAATGCGCTCGCACGCGCCGTGGCCAGCGGCCGAACCGCAGTCGCAATGCGCCAGACCGCGAACGCCGCCAGCAGATAGAGCGACAGCAGGGCGACCTGATCGCGCCCCAGCACGATGCATGCGGCGACCACGCCAGCGGCCATGCCGTAGCCGATGGAGGCGCGAGCCAGCGCCCGGTCGAGGCAGACGAGCGCCATCGGCAGATAGGCGAGGCTCAGCACCTGCCCGGTGTGCTGGATGCGCCAGGCCATCGATGCGCCGTAGCCGAAGGCGAGCGCCGCGATCAGGCCGCCGGCCCAGTGCCAGCCCTGGTCGCGGAACCACCCCATCAGCGCGGCGCCGCCGAGGAACACCATGACGAGCACGGTGGCATCGACCGCCCACAGGCTGGGCGCGTCGGTGAGCAGCGCCAGCGCCAGGAACGGGGGCGAGAAGATCATCGCCTGCGGGTCGGCGATCTGGGGATGGCCGCTGAAGACGTAGGGCGCCCAGAAGGGGGAATCACCGGCCGCCAGACTCTGGGCCAGGAACTGGATCTGCGGCTGGAAGTGCGCCTTGGCGTCCCACGGGATGGTGACCCGGCCCGACAGCCACGGCCAGCCGATGGCGATCGCCGCCAGCGCCAGCATGGCCAGCGCCGAGGGCATGGGCGAGTTGCCAAGCGTGCTGAAAAACCCTTCCGCCGCACGACGATGATCGCCCTTGCGGCCGAGCGGGTCACGGGCCTGGCCATTCTTGTTCGGGGTCTTCAGCGCCATGGCCGGGCCGGTTCGCATTGCCGCGGCGGGTCGGACGCCAGCAGCGCGCCCCAACCTCGCCTTCTGAAACGTGTATAACGCCCGACTTGGGCAAAGGGCAGGCCTTCTCGATCCGACGCGGGCACATGTGCTGGCCGACGGCGATGTGCTATTCGATTGCGCTCTGCGCTTGGAAACACGAAGGGGGTGAGCCATGCAGGACAAGGACATCCGCGCGACGGCGGGCGAGGCGACCTACAGCGTCACCGCGCGCCGCCTGCACTGGTGGACGGTGGTTTTCCTGGCGGTGCAGATCCCGGTCGGGCTGTTCATGGTGCGCTACGGCGCCGCCACGGAATTCGCCGAGCCGACCGGCAAGCTCTATGACGCCCACAAGCTCACGGGTCTCGCCATTCTGATCCTGGCGGCGGCACGGCTGATCTACCGGCTGTCCCACGGCGCCCCCGCCGATGAGCCGACGCTCGAGCCGTGGGAGAAGGCGGTGAGCCACATCACGCATTGGGCGATCTACGCGCTGCTTTTTGTTGTGCCGGTGCTGGGCTGGATCGCCGTGTCCTACTACGGACCTGTCGCGCCGTTCGGCATCAGGCTGCCGGCACTGGCGGCGGAGAACAGCGAGCAGGCCACGCGCTTCTTCTATTTCCACATGCTGGCCGCCTACACGCTGATCGTGCTTCTCGGCATGCACGTTGGAGCAGCGCTGCAGCACTACGTCATCCGCAAAGACGGCGTGCTGCGCCGCATGCTCGTCAGAGCTGGGCGACTGTCGTAGGGCAGGCGGCACATAGCGAAGCCGCCGGAAGGCACCTCGACGCAGATACAAACGAGGTGCCGTTGCAGCGGGACCTCGCGCACCCGCCCGGCCGAGTTGGTGCACAATGTCAGATGTACAACGGCCGCGGCGGCGCCGCAGTCCGGCCACCACGCGCAAAGTCTGTGGATAACCCAAAGGCAGCAGGCGGGAGGCTCGCCCCCCGTGCCGAGTTTCGTCCCCGATCTCTCCAGCTGACCCGCGCGGGAGAGGTGTGCTGCAGGACAACGTATGACCTGCAGCCTTATTCTGCCGGATCGTTGCTACGGCTTGGTCTTGTGGCCGGATTGCCTTGTGGTGCCAGCGCGCGCCAACCAAGGAAGGACGGGATCTGGCCCGTGCTCTCATGCCGGCAGCGCCAGAGTGTCGGCGTGGCCGACGATGGCGGCGGTGCGCGGAACGGCTGACCAGGCCGCGACGGTCGCAGCGTCCACCTGGTCCGTCTCGCGCACGGCCTCGCCGAAGCCGCGGGCGAGATCGGCGATCAGTGCCGCGTCGTCGGCCCCGAGCCGCCAGGCGCTATCGCCCTCCTGCACGGCATAGCCCGCGGCCGCAAAGACCTCGCTCAGCTCGTCGGGCGCATCGGGGCCGGCCGCTGGGCCAAATCCCTTGTCGTTCTTCTGGTGTGCGTTGAAGGCTTCGAGTACGTCGGCGTCGGCCTCGTGCTCGGGCGTCCAGCGCTGGTCGCCGTCGTAGGTGAGCACCGTGTAGAAGGCGGCCTTGCGCCGGGCCACGGCCTGCGCGAGGCGGGCAATGAAATCGCACGACACCAGGTCGAACAGGGCCGACGCCGTCACCAGGTTGGCGTTGGCCCCGAGCGCGCTGTCGAGGTCGCGGGCGAGGTCGGCATGGCGGAAGTCGACGGTGATGCGCTTGGCGCCCTTGAACAACACCAGCGTGTCGGCCTGGCGGTCGGCGCCGTCGGCCCAGGCCGAGAGCCGCGCCATTGCAGCCTCAAGCAACGAGACGTCGTGGTCGACCAGGGTCCAGCGCTGCTCGGGCCCGAGCAGGGGGGCGGTGGCGCGCAGGTTCGATCCCGTGCCGGCGCCGAGGTCGACCACGAACACCGGCCGCCAGCCGTCGAAATGCGCGGCGAGCGCGTGCGCCAGCTTGCGGTTGCGCGCGCGATGGTCCGCCGCCTCGCGCAGATCGAGCCACTGCGGACTGAACCCGCTCATGCCATGCGCTCCTTGCCTGCAAGCTCCTCGATGACGCCGGCGATGCGCGCCGCGGTGTCCTCCCAGCGCGGCAGCTTCTGGCCGGCGAGCCACGATGCGTCGGACAGGCGGCGGCGCAGAGCGCCGTCGGCGAGCACGCGGCGCACCGCCTCGCTCAGCGCGGCGACATCGCCCGGCGGCACCTTGATGGCGGCGCCCTCCGGCGCCGTCTCGGCGGCGGCACCGCCGGTGGTGCAGACGATGGCAAGGCCGCGCGCCATCGCCTCCCCCAGCACCATGCCGTAGCCCTCGTAGAGCGACGGCATCAGGAACGCGTCGGCCGCGGCGTAGAGCGCGCCGAGCTGTTCCTGGCTCATGGGGCCGGCGATCGTGACGCGGTCTTCCAGTTGGGTGTCGCGCACGGCCGCATGCAGCGCCGCCAGCGCCGCGGGGCCGCGGTCGGTCGGGCCGGCGATGGTCAAGTGCCAGTCGTGGTCGTGCAGCGATGCCAACGCGTGCACGAGCAGGTCGTAAGCCTTGCGCGGGACCACCGCACCGACAGCCAAGAGGCGCAGGGTTCCGCCTTGCGAGCCTTGGGCGCGGGGCGCCCGGTCGGTGCCGGGCTCGGCGACCGTGATCTTGTCCTCCACCACCGCGAAGTCCGCCTGCAGCGTGCGGGCGGTGGCGCCGCTCGTGACGATCACGCGCCGGGCCAGCGCCAGCGCCGCCGTCTCCAGCTCGCGCAGCTGCTGCTGGCGCGCCTGCGTCAGGCCGGCCTCCAGGCACAGCGGGTGGTGCACGAGCGCGATGATGGGCTGGCGCAGCCCCTCGATCAGGCGGGCCGGCATGGCGCCGTAGGCCAGGCCGTCGATCAGCAGCACGGCATCGGCGGCGATGGCCGAGAGCCGGCGCGCGGTCTCGGCGAGATCGGCGGCGCTGGGATCGGGAAATGAGCCCGGCAGCTCGACGTGACGCGCGGCCACGCCGAATTGCGCCAGCAGCGCCAGCACGCGCCGGTCGTAGGTGTAGCCCCCGGTCGGCAGGCCGATGTCGCCGGGAATGGCGAAGGCTGCGGGGGTCATATTTGGACGCTCACACCGGACCTTCGAATATGGCCCGGGCGAGGTCGGTCTCGTGCAGGGTGACGCGGATCTTGGCGAGGCCCTTGCCGTCCTCGCCCAGCGCCCCGGCCTTGGCCGCCGCCGCCATGGCGTCGAACACATAACGGCACAGGAACTCGGTGGTGGTGAGCTTGCCCTTGAACTGCGGCAGGGCGTCGAGGTTCTGGTAGGCCAGGGGTTTGAGCGTCTTGTTCAGCACGTCCAGCGCCGCGCCGATGTCCACCACCACGTTCTGCTTGGTCAGCGTCTCGCGGAAGAAGGCGACATCGACCACGAAGGTGGCGCCGTGCATGTTCTGCGCCGGCCCGAAGAACGGATCGGGCAGGCTGTGGGCGATCATGATGCGGTCGCGCACCTCGACGGCGTACATGGGCTTTGGCCTCCTGCTCGATCAGGCTTGGGGGTAGCGGATGACGGGGGCGAGGCCTTGCGCGTCGGGGCCCAGAATGCGGGGGAGCTCGCGGGCTGCATCCTCGAAGGCGATCTCCTCGGCGACCAGGGCGTCGAGCGCGGGCAGTGCCAGCAGCCGCGCGGCCGCTTCAACGCGTCGCCGATAGCTCCAGCGCGGCCGGCGGCTGGTCGCGACATGGCCGACCTGCGAGGATACGAGCTTCAGCCGCCGGCTGTGGAAGGCGCCGCCGAGATCGATCTGTACGGGCTTGTCGCCATACCAGCTCATCTCGACGATGGTGGCTTCGAACCCGGCGCATTTGATGGCGGTGCTGAGCCCGGCAGCGGTGGCGCTGGCATGGAAGACGATATCGGCGTCCTGTGGCGCCGCATCGGGCAGGGCGAAGCCGGCGCCCAGGGTTTCGGCAATCGGGCGGCGCGCCGGGTCGACATCGACCGCCGTCACCTCGGCGCCCGGCAGCCGCGCCGCCAGGGATGCGACCAGCAGCCCGACCACGCCGGCGCCCACCACCACGACCCGGTCGCCCGGGCCGGCACCGGCGTCCCACAGCGCGTTGAGCGCGGTTTCCATGTTGGCGATCAGCGTCGCCCGTCGCGCCGGCACGCCGTCCGGCACCGGCACCAGCGTCGCCGCCGCAACCTTGAAGTAGTCCTGGTGCGGATGCAGGCAGAACACGGTTTTGCCCACCAGCTCGGTCGGGCCCGCCTCTACAACTCCAGTCGCGCAATAGCCGTATTTGACTGGGAAAGGAAACGCGCCTTCCTGATTGGGCCCCCGCATGCGCTCCCACTCGCTCTGGCCCACAGCCCCGCCGAAAACGAGCCTCTCCGTGCCGCGGCTGATGCCGCTGAACAGCGTGCGCACCAGCGCCTCGCCGGGCTGCGGCGCAGCGAGTGGGGCCGCCCGCAGCTCCACCAGGCCCTTGCCGGCATACCAGACGGCGCGGGCCACGCGGGTCTTGCCGGCCGAGCGGCGCGTCATCATCTTAGCTCCCACGCCGCGGGCCTGTTGCCCAACATGAAGGTTTCCGGAAAACGCGCATGAGCGACAGTCTCGATACCCCGACGCCGGGGACGATGCCTTCGGCCGCGTTGAGCCTTACGACACCTGCCGGCCTCCAGTCCATCGACACCCTGACGCGCCGCCGCCAGATCGTTTTTGCGCTGAATGTGATCACCTACGTGGGCATGCTGTGGGTGGCTGCGCGCATCCTGGGCACGGGGGGGTGGACCTGGGTCGACGTGATCCTGCTCGTGTGCTTTGCCGCCGGCACGCCCTGGACCGTGCTCGGCTTCTGGAACGCGCTCATCGGCCTGTGGCTGCTGCATATCAAGTCCGATCCGATGACCGAGGTGGCCCCCTACGCCGCGGCGGGAGACGAGCCGACGCCGCTGCGCATCAAGACTGCCGTGTTCATGACGCTGCGCAATGAGGACCCCGGCCGCGCCATCCTGCGCCTCAAGACCGTCAAGTCCAGCATCGATGCCACGGGGGAGGGTGCGGTCTTCAGCTATTTCGTGCTGAGCGACAGCAACGACCCTGCCGTTGCCGCTGCGGAAGAGCTGGCGGTGGAGGCGTGGAAGGCCGCCGATCCCGACAGCGACCGCATCGTCTATCGCCGCCGCGCCGAGAACAAGGCCTACAAGGCCGGCAACGTGCGCGACTTCTGCGCCCGCTGGGGCAAGGACTACACCCTGATGCTGCCGCTCGATGCCGACAGCCTGATGTCGGGCGCCCAGATCGTGCGGCTGACGCGCATGATGCAGGCCCATCCCAAGATCGGCATCCTGCAGAGCCTGGTCGTCGGCATGCCGTCGCGCAGCGCCTTTGCCCGGATCTTCCAGTTCGGCATGCGCCACGGCATGCGCTCCTACACCACCGGCCAGGCCTGGTGGGTCGGCGACTGCGGCCCGTTCTGGGGCCACAACGCGCTCGTGCGCATCAGGCCGTTCCACGAGGAGTGCGACCTGCCGATCCTGCCGGGCAAGCCGCCGCTCGGCGGCCACGTCCTTTCCCACGACCAGGTCGAGGCGACCTTGATGCGCCGCGCCGGCTATGAGGTGCGCGTGCTGCCCGAGGAGCGCGGCAGCTGGGAGGAGAACCCGCCGACCATGCTGGAGTTCGCCCAGCGCGATGTGCGCTGGTGCCAGGGCAACATGCAGTACCTGAAGCTGCTGGATACGCCGGGGCTCTATCCCATGAGCCGCTTCCAGCTGGTGTGGGCGATCCTGATGTTCATCGGCATTCCGGCCTGGACGCTGATGATCGCGCTGCTTCCGGTGGCGGCCTGGCAGTCGCGCCATCTCGCCGACTTCCCCGTCAGCCTGGCCATCGGCCTCTACATCACGTTCTTCACCATGTACCTTAGCCCCAAGATCGCCGGGCTGCTGGACGCCATGCTGACGCGCGGCGGCGTCAAGCGCTACGGCGGCTGGTTCAGGTTCATCCCCGGCGCGGCCATCGAACTCGTCTTCTCGTTCCTGCAGGGCGCCGTTTCGACCATTCGCACGTCGATCTTCATGATCGGCCTGCTGCTCGGCAGGTCGGTGTCCTGGGGCGGGCAGTCGCGCGACGCGCAGCGGCTGTCGTGGGAGGCGGCGGCACGCACGCTGTGGCCGCAGACGCTGTTTGGCACCATCGTGTGCGGGGCGCTGCTGGTCGTGGCACCGGCCGTATTCTGGTGGAGCCTGCCGCTCACCGCCGGCTATCTGTTGGCGATCCCCTTCGCCGTGCTGACGGCCGAACCGTGGCTCGGGAGGGCCATGCAGCGGCTGGGGCTCTGCGGCATCCCCGAAGACTTCGATGCGCCGGCGGAGCTCTCGGCAGTGTTGCGCAAGGAGTGAGGCGATACCGGAGCGCCCCCAAAACACGCCGAAGCATGCTAGTCTTGATGCCATGACGACGATCACGCTCGAGAACGCTCAACAAAACCTGCCCGACCTTGTCAAGCGCGCGCTGGACGGGGAAGAGATTGTCATCGAGACCGGCGGAGCGGCGGCGGTGCAGTTGGCTCCTGTTGGAGTAAAGGCGCGGGGTGCAAGCTATCGCGGGCGTGGCGTCCTTGAGGGACAGCTTGTCGTTGGACCCGAGTTCTTCGAACCTCTTTCTGACGAGGAGTGCGGCTTGGGCGTCAAGCCGGATGGCACGTGAAACTCCTGCTCGATACCAGCGCTTTGCTGTGGTGGTTCTCGGATAGCAAACTATTGCCCTCGGCTATCGCTGCTCAGATCGAAAATCCTGCCAACACTATCCTTGTCAGCGCCGCCTCTGCTTGGGAGATCTGCACCAAGGTGCGCATCGGCAAGCTGCCGACGGGCCGTGCGTTGTGTGAGGATTTCGGTGGGTATTTGGTCCGGTATCATTTCGACTCGCTCGCCATAAGTGTCGAGCATGCGCGACTTGCTGGCAGTCTGAGCGGAGATCACAAGGATCCCTTCGATCGCGTGCTCGCCGCCCAGGCTCTGTCGGAGGATCTGCCTCTGGTGACCAATGATGTGGCCCTTGCGACATTCGGAGTCAGAATCCTTTGGTAGGACCTGGAGATGCCAACCATGTGTCCTAAAGACGCCGGTCGACGCACAAAATGACGACACTCGACTCCGCCGAAATTTCCGTCGCTGCCCTTCGCGCCGACCCTGTGTTCGCGGCGCTGCGCCGCTCGCTCGACGTCTACTACGGCGATGCGGCGCGCGACGCGGCCATGGATGCGCTGTACGCGCGGTTTCTGCGGTCCGGCGATCTCGCCTTCGACATCGGTGCCCATGTCGGCGACCGGACGGGGAGCTTCCACCGTCTCGGCGCGCGCGTGGTGGCACTGGAGCCGCAGCCGCTGTGCGCGCAGGCGATCCGAGCGATCTATGCCGGCGACGCGGGCGTCACGCTGGTCGAGGCGGCGTGCGGCGCCGAGGCCGGCAGCGTCACCTTGCGGATCAACTCCGCCAACCCCACGGTCTCGACCGCCTCGGCGGAGTTTGTCTCGGCCGCCGATGGCGCCGGCGGGTGGGAGGGGCAGGCCTGGGATGCAGCGCTCAAGGTACCCTGCACCACGCTCGATGCGCTGATCGCCGAGCATGGGCCGCCCGCGTTCGCGAAGATCGACGTCGAGGGCTTCGAGGCAGCCGTGCTCGCCGGCCTGTCGCGGCCGCTGCCGGCCCTCTCCTTCGAATTCACCACCATCCAGCGCGATGTGGCGCTCGTCTGCCTCGATCGGCTAGCCTCGCTCGGCACCTACGGCTTCGACGTGGCGCTGGGCGAGAGCCAGGCGCTGACCTTCGGCCGCTGGATCTCGAGGAATGACATGGCCGCTCACATTGCCGCCCTGCCGCACGCGGCCAACTCCGGGGACGTGTATTGTGTCCTGCAACGCTGACGTAGGGCGCAATAGCGAAGCGTATTGCGCCGATGCACCGGCTCGATCGATACATGGGTCAAAGCGGCGCAATACGGCTGGCGCCTATTGCGCCCTACCGCCTGTTGCACCCTACCGCGCCGCGCTGACCCTTGCCGCGTGTCTCGCATTGGCTGCGATGTTGCCGGCGTTCGCCAAATCCCAGCCGCTTGCCGTCGAGGTGGTGAACGCGAGCGAGCCGGTGCTGTGCGCGGAGAAGGACAACGTCACCATCAGTCTCGCCGCCAGGGATGTGCGCCGCTTCCGCATCGAGGCGGCGCATCCAGCCTACATCGGCACCTTGCAGCGCGACAGCTTCGAGGCCGACTGGACCGGCTGCACCGCATCCGGCGACCCGACCCCCGGTCCGCCGCAGCCGCCCAAGCGCACGACGCTCTACGAGCAGATCGACTTCTGGGTGGTCGGCCTCACCTTCCCCACCTTCTGGCGCCCGGCCACGGCCACGGTGCGCATCGGCGACCGCGTCGAGAAGGGCATTCACCTGCTGCAGGTCTGGATGATCCGGCCCATGGGCGGGGAGGAAGTGCTGGTGCTCTACCCGCAGGACGGCTACTGGCGCCTGCGGCCGATGGCGCCAGCCGGGCTCGCACCGACCGCGTTCGGCTCCTCGTTCCTGGTCGGCCCGGTGGAGGTGGACGGGCGGCCGATCGTCAAGATCCGCGAGGTCGCCTTCGATCCCAAGGCGCGCACCTTCACGCTCGCCTTCGAGCGCCGCGGAACCGCAAGCGTGCGCATGGCCACCGTCGACCAGAACCGGCACGTGCTGGAGGTTGCGCTCGACAAGGGCGTGGAGGGCCGGCCGTTTGCGGCGCTGCGCTCCATGTACGTTACCGACTTCAACAATGACGTGGCCCGCATCGCCGTGCGCGAGCAGGGCGCCAAGGGCTGGCGCGAGGAGCCCATCATGGCCTTCAAGCGCGCCGCCGCCACCGACGTGTGGGCCGGCCGCATCACGCCCTCGCGCCACAATACATCCTCGCCCGACATGGTGTTCAACAGCTTTGCCGACGCTCGCGCGCCACCGCCCAAGAAGTGAGCGGGCGTGCTTGCGGGTCAGAAGCGTTCTACGCCGCGCCCTGCAAGCTGTTGGCGAGATCTCGGCCCGATGTGGGGGGAGGCAGGGTTTTGCCGTCCTGTCGATAGAGGTCTATGGCCTCCTCGACGATCTTCACGTATCTGGCGCTGTCCTTCATTTCTTTGCTCCCTCGACGGCGCGTCGCACCGCCTTTATCTGATAGGGTTTCGCGTCATCGCCCCGACCGCCCGATAGCGTAACAGGCTTGGCGACTCTGGGATGAACAAAGTTGCGATGGCTGCCCTTGCCTCCCCGGTTGGCGAAGCCAGCATGTAGGTTGGGATAGCGCGAGAGCGCGTAACCCCAACATCGGTGGCGCGACGTCGTGTTGGGTTACGGCCTGCGGCCCAACCCAACCTACTTCCTCGACGCGCTTTACCAAGACTGGGCTTATCCCCGGCCTCCCGAACGGGAGTACAATCCGTGTCGCTCCGTCCACCGAGGGGTCGCTCCATGGAGGCGTCCGCGAAGTGAGGGCGGGGTGCAGGCCGAGCCGCGGGTTACGCAACCTTCGGCCCGGGGCTCCGCGCCGCCGCCGTGGGTGCAACTCCCAGGTCCCCAGCGAGGTAAAAGGCGGCGAATAGGCCAAAAATCCTGCGCGGGGGCGGTGGCAGCCGCCTTCAAACTGTTACGGATGCGGCAGCCACTGCTCCCGCGCCCCTCGACTGCATCTACCCTCGCAGCGCCAAGGCGCGGCGAGGACGCAACCGCTTCGGCGCAAACTCTGCGAGAAGGACGAGCCGTGTGATGGATGCCGACAAGGAAGACGAGGCCTACCGCCGCTGGATGCCGAGGAAGCGCAGGCGCGTCATGCGCAGCGTCATGCGCGCCTTGGAGATCAAGGCGTCGGAGCTGGCCGCGCGCGTCGTGCGACGGCGACGGCCGAGACGGCGGGTCCCGCAGGTGAAGTTGTCCAATCCCGTGACCGAATTGAGGAAGGAGATCATGCCCCTGATCTCCCAACTGGCGGAGCTGGCCGGAGGTGCCGATCCCGCATCGATCAAGGCGCCAAGATTACGGAAGACGCGGGGGCATCGGCATGCGGGCAGCATGTAGGTTGGGATAGCGCGAAAGCGCGTAACCCAACATCGCTTGCGCGAGGTCTGTTGGGTTACGGCCTGCGGCCTAACCCAACCTACACCTACACCGCCACCTTCTCCGCCTCGCGGGCCCGATCGCGCTTCTTGCGCTCATTGGGGTCGAGCCAGCGCTTCCTGAGACGGATCGATTTCGGCGTCACCTCGACCAGCTCGTCGTCGGTGATGTAGGACAGCGCCCGCTCCAGGCTCAGCCGCATCGGCGGCACCAATGTCAGGGCTTCGTCCTTGCCGGCGGCGCGGATGTTGGTGAGCTTCTTGCCTTGGATGATGTTGACGATGAGGTCGTTGTCGCGCGTGTGCTGGCCGACGATCATGCCCTCGTAGACGCGGGTCTGCGGATCGATCAGCATGGCGCCGCGGTCCTGCAGGTAGTAGAGCGCGTAGGCCGTCGCCTCGCCGGCGGCATTGGCGACGAGCACGCCGGTGCGCCGGCCGGCGACCTCGCCCTTGAAGGGCGCGTAGCCGTGGAACAGGCGGTTCATGACGGCGGTGCCGCGGGTGTCGGTCAGGAGCTCGCCCTGGTAGCCGATCAGCCCGCGCGTCGGCGCCAGGAAGACGAGGCGCTGGCGGCCGCCGCCGGAGGGGCGCATCTCCATCAGGTCGCCGCGGCGCTCGGAGAGCTTCTGCACGACGACGCCCGAGTGCTCCGCGTCGACGTCGATGATGACCTCCTCGATCGGCTCGAGCTTGCGCCCGGTTGCCGCATCCGTCCGGAACAGCACCTGCGGACGCGACAGCGTCAGCTCGAAGCCCTCGCGGCGCATGGTCTCGATCAGGATGCCGAGCTGCAGCTCGCCGCGCCCGGCCACCTCGTAGGAATCCTTGTCCGCCTGCTCGGCGACGCGGATGGCGACGTTGCGCTCGCCCTCCTTCAGCAGCCGCTCGCGGATGACGCGGCTCTGCACCTTGTCGCCTTCCTGTCCGGCGAACGGCCCGTCGTTGATGCGGAACATCATGGCCAGCGTCGGCGGATCGATCGGCTGGGCGAGAAACGGCTTGTCGGCGGCGGGATCGCACAGCGTGTCGGCGACGGTGGCCTGCGTGATGCCGGCGATGGCGACGATGTCGCCGGCTTCGGCGATATCGACGGCGGTGCGGTCGAGACCGCGGAAAGCGAGCACCTTGGTCACCCGCGCGGTCTCGATCAGCACGCCGTCCCTGCTGATCGCCTTGATGGTCTGGCTGGGCCGGATCGAGCCGGAGCTGATGCGCCCGGTGAGGATGCGCCCGAGATAGGGATCGGCCTCCAGCGTGGTCGCCAGCATGCGGAACGGGCCCTCCTCCACGGTCGGCGGCGGCACGTGGCGGATCACCAGCTCGAACAGCGGCGTCAGGTCCGTCTTGGGGCCGCTCGGATCGGTCGCCATCCAGCCGTGGCGGCCCGAGCCGTACAACACGGGAAAGTCGAGCTGCTCGTTGCTGGCATCGAGGTTGGCGAACAGATCGAAGATCTCGTTCAGCACCATGTCGTGGCGCTCGTCGGGCCGGTCGATCTTGTTGATGGCGACGATCGGCCGCAAGCCCTGCTTCAAGGCCTTGGAGACCACGAACTTGGTCTGCGGCAGCGGCCCCTCGGAGGCGTCCACCAGCACGATGGCCCCGTCCACCATGTTGAGGATGCGCTCCACCTCGCCGCCGAAGTCGGCATGGCCCGGCGTGTCGACGATATTGATGCGCGTGTCGTGCCAGAAGATGGAGGTGCACTTGGCCAGGATGGTGATGCCGCGCTCGCGCTCCAGGTCGTTGCTGTCCATGGCCTGGGCCTCCACGCGCTGGTTGTCGCGGAAGGCGCCGGACTGGCGCAGCAGCGCGTCCACGAGCGTGGTCTTGCCGTGATCGACGTGCGCAATGATCGCAATGTTGCGAAGCTGCATTTACGGTTCCTTGAGAGATGGCATGCCCTGGTGGCACCAGGGGGAGCGCGGCACGTCATGCTGCCAGCGCGCCTTACGTTGTGGGGGGCGGTAGCACATTCCGCGCTCGCCTGCCAGCGCGCCAACCCCCGCCACCAGCGCCACATATGTGGTCTGCCGCGGTCCAGGCGAAGGCGCCGGGCTTGTCGCAACTACGACACATGGTGGCAATCGCATGTTCGAACGTGGCAGGAGCGACAGGGCCGAAGGGCCGGTCGCCGTATCGATTGGCCTCGGGGACGGACGGGAGCTGATAGGCCGGCTGCTCGTTCCCCCCGGTCGAACCCTCACCGATCTGCTCAACGGCGCCGCGAGCTTTTTCGAGTTCGAGCCGGCCGGCGGCGGCCGCATGTTCATCGCCAGGGCGGCGCTGCACTCCGTCAAGCCTGCGGACGTACCCGCGGCGCCGGAACTTTGGGCGGGACCCAGCGAGGGTGGAAGCTTCAATCCCAGCGCCATCCTGGGTGTGAAGCCAGGCTCGCCCCGCGCGGAGGTGCGCGAGGCCTATCTCAAGCTGGCCAAGACGTATCACCCCGACCGGTACGCGGCGGCCGACCTGCCGCGCGAGGTGCACGCCTACCTGTCGGCCATGGCGCGGCGCATCAATGCCGCCTACCAGGCCCTGGAGACCGCGCGACAGCAGCAGGCGGCGCGGGCCGAGCCGCTCTTCACCAGCACCGGGCAGGGCTGAGCCGCGGGCTCGCCAGGCGCGATCCGTTTCCTCCCAGCACGCTTCTTGCTCTCCCCTCGGGGAGCCAAGGCACAGGCGTGCCGATCCGGCACAGTCCCGGGCGAGTGAACGGCGATGTTTGAGCGCAACAGGATCGACAACGTTCCCGACACCAGCGCCGTTCCGGTCGAGGTGGCGTACACGGATGGCGCCGTCCACAAGGGCAAGCTGCTGGTGCCGGTGGGGCGCACGGTCGGCGATGCATTGAACGGGGCGGGGAGCTTCCTCGAGTTTGAGCCCTACGGCGGCGAGAGGAGCTTCGTCGCCAAGGCGCAGCTCGCCTCCGTCAAGCTCGTCGGCGTTCCGAAACTGCCCAACCTCGAGTCGCGCGTGCGCGATCTCGACGGCTTCGACCCTCATGCCGTGCTGGGGCTCGGCGTCGGGGCCACGCGAGAGGACATCCACCAGGCCTATGTGGCCCTCGCCAAGATCTACCACCCCGACCGCTACGCCACGGCCGAGTTGCCCGACGAGGTGCGCGACTACCTGGCGACCATGGCGCGGCGCATCAATACGGCCTACACCGCGCTCGAGGTGCCGCAGAAGCGCCAGGCCGCCCGGCCCGAGCCGATCTTCACCTCGCCCGGCCGCTAGCTGGCCGAAAACAGGCGATCTGTCGCTATGCACCGCCCGCAGGACCCGCCGCCTCGCGCTCACTTGGCGTCGAGCAGGCCGGCATCGATCAGCCGTCGATGAAATCTGAGGATCTCTTCGCGCGCGGGGCAGTCGTGATAGCGCCCGCCGCAAAGCAGCATCAGGCGCTTCCTCTCGCGATGTGATTCCGGCAGCGGCAGTCCGGCGGCTTCCAGGATCACCGTGCCGAGATAGGCAATATCGATGCTGGTGATCGCGGCCAGCGGCGGCAGTCGATAGCGCACGCCATCAAGCGCGTAGTAGGTGGTGAGGGCGGCCGTATTGCCGCTGCGCATCACCTGCTCGACCGATGCATTCTCGCCGAAGCCGTGCAGTGTCAGCGCAGCCGTCGGCTGGTGATCGCCATAGTGCGCGATGAGGAATTCCTGCCCGGGGAAGCGGCGGACCAGCTCACTGCGCAGGAACGCGTAGTCCATGCGTGCCATCCCAAGGCGCCGCAGATACTCGTGCATCTCCGGATGCGTGCCGGGCCCGCCGCCAGGCACATCGACCTCGGGCATGTAGGCGTAGTCATAGCCACCGTGCGTCGCCATCGTCTGAACGAACAGGAACAACGGGGAGGCCGAGCGCTTGAAATGCTGCTCCATCTCGGCAAGAGCGTTGGTGTAGTAGAACCGGTCGCGCTCGTTCGTCAGCTTTGCCCCTTGATCCTTGGCGTCACGGATTTCCTCGAACCCGGCGCGAGTGAAGAATTTTCCGGAGTTCAGGAAGGCGCGCAGCATCGGGTAGATCATGACATTGCGATAGCCGCAGCGGGCGAGTGCCAGCGGCAGCGTATCGCGTAGCTTGCCGGCCATGAACGGCTGCACAAACTGCTGCATGCCGCCGAATGACCGCGACGACAGGCCGGCGAGCAGCGAGAACTCAGTAAGCCACGATGCACCGCCAAACGTCTCCACGCGCAGCTTGCGCGTCGGCCCGTCCGAGGATTGGAAGAGGCGATCGAGGCTGCGATCGTAATCGAGCGCCAGAAAGTAAGCGGGTGGCACCACCGACTCCTGATGGATCAGGATGATATGCGGCCGCCTGGGCGCCGGCGTGCAGCTGGTCGGCAGCCTCAGGTCGGGCTGCCGCGAACGCGTCGATGCCTCGATCAGATGTCCCCGCCACAGCGCTTCGATCGTCTCTACCCAGGACGCGTAGAAGAACGATAGCGAGACATTCTCGAAGTAGAACTCGGTATGACGCCGCTCACCCTTTGCGGCTGCCCCGATCCCGGCCAGGCCGGCGAAGACGAGCGCGGCAACTCCGGCATGCCGCCGGCGGACGCGGCTGCCGTCGAAATGCCAGGCGATCCAGCCCGCAGCCGCCGTCGCGACCAGTCCCGTGAGGAGTGCCTGCGCACCGCTGCGATGCCCGGTCCAGAATTGCACCACGGCAGACCACGAGCCGATGAGCGACACGAGTTCATAGGAATGCAGGACGAGTTCGGCTGTCTGCTGCTTCATGCTGGCGGCGATTTCGATCATCGCCACCAGGGCGGCGCCCAGAACTGCCGCAACCAGCACGCGTCGGGTGAGCATCACCAGAAGCGCGCCAATCGTCAAAGTCACAGCCGCTGTGAACAGGACGGTGGAGCTGTCCTCGGAATTGTAGACGTGGACACCGATTGGGAGCGCAAGCCCGCCTGCCAGCAACCACACCACCATGGGGGGCAGTTGGGCACGCAAAGGCGCGAGCAGCTTGGCGAAGCGTGGGAGCGACCGAAATGCCCTCGCCGCGCTCTGCGCCAGACCGTGATCACTCATCGAGGATCGACACGCATCGTCACGACCACGTCCCGCCAGCCAGCCACAAACGCTGCACCGTTTTGGCTGAACGCATGCTGAATGACCGGTCGAGATTTAGCCGGTTTGCGGACATCGATCCGAGTCCCAGCCGTCCTCGCCTGTGAGTACGCAACCCAGGCCTCACGTGCGCACCTGGTGCACCTCGATGATATTGCCGTCGGGGTCGTAGAAGAAGATCTGCTCCCAGCCCTTCATGGCCCAGGCGCCGTAGTCGGAGTAGGGGATGCCCTTGGCTTCGAGGCGGTTCTTGAAGGCGGCGATGTCGTCGGTGCGAAAGGCGATGTGGCCGCGCTCGACCGGGTTGATCGCCTGGCCGGTGCGGAAGCCGACGTCGAGGTCCTTCTCCGCCAAGTGCACCTGCGTCGTGCCGTCGGTGACGAAGGCCACCTTGCCCGGATAGCCGCTCCCCGTCACCCGGTTCGCGCCCATCTCCGGCTCCGGCTCGAGGTCGAGCACGCTGCGATAGAACTCGTCCATCGCCGGCACGTTGGTGGTGCAGAAGTTGACGTGGTGCAGCTTGAGCTTCATGGGGCGCGCGCTCCGCGTTTTTCAGGTGCAGTAGTGTAAAGAATGCCCATCGATGTCCCAAGCTGCGATTTCTATGGCGCGCAGCGCTGTCCCGGGAATGACGCTTCCGCGCGGAAGTGTTGAGATCGAGCTTCGCCTCCCCCTGCGCCGAAGGCATGCCTGAGGCGCTAAGAGGGGGGAGGAAGACGCGCCACGCGTTGGCGCCGACTGCTCGCTCCAACCGACGACGAACTCCTCGCCGAGGTGCCAACTCGTTCGGCGCGTCTAGGAGGGGGTGTCGGTCGAGCGCGCTGCCGGCCACCCCCACCAGGAACGCCATCGGACTTGGCCCGCCGGTTGGAGTCAGCGGCGCGCCAGGCGATGGGCGTCCCAAGCCCGTGGCGTTCCATCCTCCCCCCTCGTCATGCTGAAGGCATGCCTTCAGCATAGGGGGAGGCAAAAGGCTCGCAGTTTCCCCAGACGGCGGTGCAGAGCGCCAGGTGGAACGCGCTAAGCCCCTCGGCCGTTGGGCGCGCTCCGGGCCGCCTCGGGGGCAGGCTGGCGCCAGGGCTTGGCGGTCGCATTCTCCTTGTCGTAGAGCTGCGCCAGCAGCTCGTCGATGCGCGGGTCGGGCGGGGCGTCGCGATCCTGGCGGGCGCGCTGGCGGTCCTGCGCGCGGCGCGCGCTGCCGGTCGCCCCGACGCGCTTGGCCCGGCGCCCGCCCGAGATCAGCAGCGGGCGGTCGGGCTCCTCCAGGTCGAGCTCCTCCAGGAAGGTCTCGCGCAGCCCATAGAACGACTGCAGGATGGCGTCGCGCACGAGCGCACGCGTCTCGGGATCGGGAGCCGGCGTCTTGCGCGGATCGAGCGTCTGCAGGGCGCGGCGCATGTCGTGCAGGGGCGCAAAGGGATAGAGGCCGATGAGGTCGCGGGTCTCGCCGACGTTCTGGTAGACCGAGCGCATGTTGTCGATGGTCTCGGAGAGCTTGCAGAAGGTGGCGAGATACTGCTCCGGCGTCGGCCGCTCGAGCTGGGTGTAGGCAAACAGCGCCGACTTGGTGGCGATGATGTCGCGCCATTCCTCCTTGAGCGCCTCCACGAAGCCCGATCGCTGCTGGAAGACATTGGCGATGTAGGCTGCGCCCCCGGTGGCGATCAGCAGCGACATGTCGCGCAGGAACTCGTAGCCGTCCTTGAGGATCTTCTCGACGCCGGTGCCGGCGAGCCCCGGCACATGGTCGGCGATCTTGGCGAGGAAGGAGATGCCGAGGACGACAATGAGCAGCGCGTAGATGCGCCGCAGCGTCCTTCTGAGGGTCGAGCGTGTCATGCCGTGTGGGTCCCCGGTGCGAGCCGCTCACGCCAGAAGCGCGGCGGCGGAAGGGTGCAGCATGGGACGATATCCAGCTGAAAGTGCGGCAACGATCGAGCGCGGCGTCAGCACGTCCAGCTCCTGGGACACCGACGAGGGCGAGACGACGGCCTCGTAGCCGGCCGGGCTCCAGGCCAAAAGCTGATTGCCGACAACGAGATAGGCCTGCGCGCCGGTGCCGGCCTGGGCGTAGCGCACGAAAGTGCCGCCCGGCGTGTCGCCGAGCCGGGCGCGGAACGTGACCTTGCCCGCGCCGGGCGCCACGCGCTCCGCGTGCAAGAGTTCGTCCATCTCCGGCGCCATGGCCCGCTCGCAGCGGCCGCGCACCTTCGACCACAGTTCGGCGAACCTGAGGGCATCCCCCCTTCGGCATTCGAAGCAGGGCCGGTGGCCGGCCGCAAGGGCGGTTGCCTCGTCGAGGAAGAAGAGCTCGGTGTAGCGGTTCTCCTGCATCAGGGCGCGCCGGCGGCCCTTGAACGCGAGCACGCAGGCGATCCACTGCTTGGTGGCCCAGCGCCGGGCCCCGAGCCTGCGATCGGGCAGGTGGAAGCAGCCGCCGCGGTTGCCCATCAGCAGGCCACGATGCGGTGTGGCGATGATCTCGCCCTCGGGCGTGACGCGGTTCTGGAGGGGCATGTCACAATCTGTCAATGTCGACCCGGGACTCAGCTCGGGAGACGACAATGTCGCACGCAGCCGTGCAAGTGGCCATTGAGGAAAGATACGCGGGGGCGATCGCGCTGGTCACGGTCGACAACGCGCGCAAGCTCAACTGCCTGTCGACGCCGCTGATCGTCGAGCTGGCCGCAACGCTCGCCAGGCTCGGCGCCGACAAGAGCCTGCGCGCCGTGGTCCTGACGGGAGCCGGCGACCGCGCCTTCATCGGCGGCGCGGACCTCAACGAGCTGGGCGGGTTGTGCGCCGACAGCGCGCGCCTCTTCATCACGCGGCTGCATGTTGCCTGCGCGGCGATCCGCGACTGCCCGGTGCCGGTGATCGGCCGCATCAACGGCTTCTGCCTCGGCGCCGGCCTGGAGGTGGCGGCGAGCTGCGACTTTCGGGCGGCGGCAGACACCGCCCAGTTCGGCATGCCCGAGGTGGTGATGGGTCTGCCGTCGGTGATCGAGGCGGCGCTGCTGCCTGGGCTGATCGGCTGGGGCAGGACGCGCGAGATGCTGCTGACGGGGGCCATGTACTCGGCGGCCGAGGCGCTCGCCATGGGCTTCGTGCAAAGGATAGTGCCGCCGGCCGGCCTCGACGCGGCCGTCGATCAGTGGCTCGCCGCCCTCTGCCGCGCGACGCCGCAGGCCGTGCGGGCGCAGAAAGCGCTGATGAACCGCTGGCAGCGCGTGTCGGTGGATGAAGGCATCTACGCCGGCATCGACGCCCTGTCGGAGGCCTACACCACCGGCGAGCCGCAGGCGGCGATTGCGGCGTTCTTTGCCAGCAAGGCCGGCAAGCCGGGATGAGCAGCCGCGTTGCGCCAAGCTTTCGTTGCCAGGCAGATTGTTAAAGGATAAGGCATTATCCTTTAATAACGCAGCGCCCAATTAAAGGATGCGACTGGCAACATGGCCCGCAAGCTCCCAGGCCGGGTGGGGTCCTACATCACTACGAACATCTCGGGTGAGTCGGTGCGAGCCTACCTTCCTCCCCCGCTGCCGCCGGACCCGCCGCTCGATCTCGCGCGTCTGCTTCGGTTGATCGAGTCCGCCAACCAGGCCCTCGGTCGCCTAGACGGCATGACGTCCATCCTGCCTTCGACCAAGCTCTTTGTCTTCATGTACGTTCGCAAGGAGGCTCTGCTGTCGTCCCAGATCGAGGGCACCCAGTCGTCCTTGTCGGATCTGCTGCTCTTCGAGAACGACGAGGTGCCGCTCGTCCCCCTCGACGACGTCCAGGAGGTATCGAGCTACATCGCCGCGATGAGCCATGGCTTGAAGCGGCTGGCGGGCGGCTTTCCACTCTCTCTACGCCTCATCAACGAAATGCATCGCAAGCTTTTGTCGAGCGGCCGCGGCAGCAGCAAGCAACCCGGCGAAATCCGCAGGAGCCAGAATTGGATCGGCGGCACGCGGCCCGGCAATGCGCTCTTCGTTCCCCCGCCCCCCGACCGCGTGATGGATTGCCTAGGCGACCTCGAGCACTTTCTGCATGAGCGAGAGACCTACCCGGCCCTGATCCGCGCGGCCTTGGTGCATGCTCAGCTCGAGACCATCCATCCCTACTTGGATGGCAACGGCCGCTTGGGCCGGCTCCTGATTACCCTCATGTTGTGCGAGGCGGGAGCGCTCAAGGAGCCGATCCTCTACCTGAGTCTCTACTTCAAGACGCATCGCTCGCGGTACTACGAGCTGCTGCAAAGCGTCCGTCACAGCGGCGACTGGGAAGCCTGGCTCGAGTTCTTCTTGGGGGGGGTGATCGAAACCTCGGAGCAAGGTGTGGCCTCGGCGCGCCGCCTCATCGAGCTGTTCGACCGGGATCGCGAGAAGATCTCGGCCCTGGGACGGCCGGCTGCATCCGCGCTCCGCGTCCACACCGAGCTGCAAGGCACGCCGCTGCTTTCGGTGCCATTGGCGGCAAAGAAGCTCGGCATCTCGCAGCCGACCATCCAAAAATCTCTGGACCACCTGCAGAAACTCGGGGTCGTGCGCGAGATAACCGGAAAGCGTCGACGCCGGCTCTATGAGTACACGCGCCACCTCAAGATACTGGATGAGGGTACTGAGCCTCTCGAGCGTTAGCGAGCTCGCCTCGCCGTCCCGCGCACACTCACCGGCGCCAACGGGTGCCGCCGACGCTTTGCAGGGCCTGCCAGTTGGCCTGGGCCAGGAACAGAGCGACGAGCAGCAGGAAGAAGCCGGTCGGCAGGGCGAGCAGGGCCACGCCGACGGCGACCGCCAGCCCGAGACCGGCGACGATGCGCACCGACCAGACGGGCCCCAGCGGGCGGCCCAGCAAGGCATCCAGCGTGTGCCCGCCGTCGAGGGGGTAGGCCGGCAGCAGGTTGAACACCATCAGGAAGAAGTTGGCCGAGGCCAGCACCGCCAGCGGCAGGGCCAGCATGGGGCTGCCCATGCCCGCGGCCTGGCCGGCTGCCCAGGCGAGGCCCTGCCACAGCGCCAGGTTCACCGCCGGCCCGGCCAGATAGATCACCGAGCGCGCGAACGCGGACGGCGGCAGCGTGCGCGCGAAGTGCGCCACCCCGCCGAGGCCGGTCAGCTCGATGTGCGACACGCGCGCCTTGAACGGGCGGCCGGCGAAGGCGTGGCCGAGCTCGTGCAGCAGCACCGACAGGATCAGGCCGACGACGATGACGAAGCCGGCCGAGATGGCCTGCGTGCTGCCGGCCGTGAAGTAGGGATAGGTGAAGATCAGCAGCACCAGCACGAACATCAGATCGAGATAGATCTCGATGCCGGCGATACGGCCGATCTCCAGGCGCGGGATCATCAGGGCTCAGCTTTTCTTGTTGCGCATGGCCAGCGTGCGCAGCCTGAGCGCATTGAGCCGGATGAAGCCTTCGGCGTCCTTTTGGTCGTAGGCGCCCTTGTCGTCCTCGAAGGTGACGAGGCTCGTGGAGTAGAGCGACTTGTCGCTCTGGCGCCCCGTGACGATGACGTTGCCCTTGTAGAGCTTGAGGCGCACCTCGCCCTCGACGTGCTCCTGGGACTTGTCGATTGCCGCCTGCAGCATCTCGCGCTCGGGTGCGAACCAGAAGCCGTTGTAGATCAGCTCGGCATAGCGCGGCATCAGCTCGTCCTTGAGGTGGCCAGCGCCGCGATCGAGCGTGATCGATTCCATGGCGCGATGCGCGGCCATCAGGATGGTGCCGCCCGGCGTCTCGTAGACCCCGCGCGACTTCATGCCAACGAAGCGGTTCTCCACCAGATCGACGCGGCCGATGCCGTTGTCGCGGCCGAGATCGTTGAGGCGGGCAAACAGTGTCGCCGGCGACATCTTCTTGCCGTTTAGGCTGACGGCGTCGCCCTTGGCGAAGCCGATGCTGATCTCGCTCACCGCGTCGGGGGCCTCCATCGGCGAGATGGTGCGCTGGTAGACGTAAGCCGGCGGCTCGATGGCGGGGTCCTCCAGCACTTTGCCCTCCGAGGAGGAGTGCAGCATGTTGGCATCGACCGAGAACGGCGCTTCCCCGCGCTTGTCCTTGGCCACCGGGATCTGGTGCGCTTGCGCAAAGGCGATCAGCTCCTCGCGGCTCTTGAAGCTCCACTCGCGCCAGGGCGCGATGATTTTGATCGAGGGCTCGAGCGCGTAGTAGCTGAGCTCGAAGCGCACCTGGTCGTTGCCCTTGCCGGTGGCGCCGTGACAGACGGCGTCCGCCCCGGTCTTGCGCGCGATCTCGATCTGCGCCTTGGCGATCAGGGGCCGCGCGATCGACGTGCCGAGCAGGTACACGCCCTCGTAGAGCGCGTTGGCGCGGAACATTGGGAAGACGTAGTCGGCGATGAACGCCTCGCGCAGATCCTCGATGAAGATGTTGCCCGGCTTGATGCCGAGCATCTCCGCCTTCTTGCGCGCGGGCTCGAGCTCCTCGCCCTGACCGAGGTCGGCCGTGAACGTCACCACCTCGGCCTGGTAGGTCTCCTGCAGCCACTTCAGGATGATGGAGGTATCGAGGCCGCCCGAGTAGGCGAGCACGACCTTTTTCACCTTGCCCTTGGCGCTTTTGGCGGCCATTGCTTGCCTCTCGCAGCGTGGGAAGAAGTGCGGCGCACTATAGGCAAGATCGACGGGCCGGCAAGCGCGGCACGTCGGTGAAAGGCCGCCGGCAGAGAAGGGGGTGCGCGCCCATGAGCTCCGATCGTCCCAAGCTCGAGTTCTGGTACGAGTTCGCCTCCACCTACTCCTACCTCTCCGTCATGCGCATCGAGACGCTGGCGGCGAAGGCGGGCGTAGCCGTGGCCTGGAAGCCGTTTCTGCTGGGGCCGATTTTCCACGCCCAGGGTTGGGACACCTCGCCGTTCAACCTTTACCCCGCCAAAGGCAAGCACATGGTGCGCGATATCGAGCGCATTGCCGGCGACCGGGGCTTGCGCTTCGCGCTTCCCGCCAAATTCCCGCAGAACAGCCTCACCGCCGCGCGCCTTGCCATTGTCGGCACGGACGAGGACTGGGTGGCGCCGTTCACGCGCGCGGTCTACCTGGCCCAATTCGCCGACGGTGCCGACATCTCCAACCGGGGCGTGCTCGAGGCGCTCCTGGCCGGCCTGGGTCTCGATCCGGCGCCGACCTTGGCACGCATCGAGCAGGCCGACATCAAGGACCGCCTCAAGCGGCAGACGGGGGAGGCGCAGGCGCGCGGCATCTTCGGCGCCCCGTCGTTCCTGGTCGGCGACGAGCTGTTCTGGGGCGACGACCGCCTCGAGCAGGCCGTGGCGTGGGCAAAGCAGGGCTAACGTTCATTCGGCGTTCAGCCGCGTAGGCGTCTCTCAGTATCGGCATCAACCATGGAGCAGAATGCCTTGAGCAACATCCTCATCAGAACACTGGGCGTATCGGCAGCCGCCGTCGCGCTCGGCCTGTTTGTCGTCGGCGCTTCGGCGCAGACCCCACCGGCCAAGAAGGACCCGGCCCCCAAGGCCGTCACCAAGAAGCCGCCGGCCTGCAATTCGTTGAAGGACGAGGCGGCGTGCAAGGCGCGCACCGACTGCAATTGGGTCTCCGCCGTCATCAACGAGAAGACCAAGAAGCAGACGCGCGCTGCCTACTGCCGGACCAAGCCGGTGCCGCCCAAGAAGGTCGATCCCAAGAAGGTCGATCCCAAGAAGGGCTGATCCCACCTCGGCGAGGGCGGCCGGCGATTGCCAGGGCCGCCCTCGTGATCTATGGTTGCCCCGCTAGCGACCTCGGGGGATGTGCCGTGAAGAAATTGCATTGGGCGCTGGGCGCCTTGTTGTTACTGTCATTGCCATTGGTTGTGCCGGCGGCCGACGCGCAGACCAAGGCCGAGACGAAAGCGCCTGCGGCAAAGGCCAAGCCCAAGAGCGCCTGCAACGCCAAGACCGACGAGGCCGCCTGCAAGGCGGACGCCACGTGCGCGTGGGTGGCGGCGCTGATGGACGCCAAGACCGGCAAGCAGAAGCGCAAGGCCTACTGCCGCTCCAAGCCGAAGCCGCCGGCCAAGAAAGAGCCCGCCAAGAAATAGGCCCTCGGGGGCCTATCCCTCAGACGCCGAGCGCCGCGCGCCACACGCCGAGCAGGGTGTCGATCGGGCTGAGCAGGGTGCGCACCTTCGGGCCCTCGAGCCTGGCGACAGCGGCGGGCGCGGCGACGATGACCTGCGCCGCCGCATGGCCGCCGGCCGAGCGGTAGCTGGCGAAATCGCCGTCCGGCGCCGGCCGCATCAGCCCCTGGGATGACGTTGCGCTGGGTGGCGCCTGCACGTCCTCGAGCCGTCCGCTCCAGATCGGCAACGGCGCGCGGTTCCACGCCGCCCAGCCGGCGAGCGGCATCCACGCGGTCAGGCTCGGCCCCGCCCAGGTGCGCGCATACGGCGCCCACGCTCGGCCGTCGAAGCGAGCTGGCAGCCACGGCCAGATGGCGCTCCAGGGGTTCATGGCCGGTGACCACGGATTGATCTGGACCACCGACGTCCACGGCGACGGCGACAGCCAGGGCGCCAGCCGCAGCGGCCCCGCCGGCGGCGCCATGCTCCACCATCCCCTGGCGCGCGGTATGGCCGAGGCGCGCACCAGGTCGGACCACAACGACAGGCCCTGGCAGGCGGAGGCCGTCATCGTCTTGGCTGCCGCAAGCGCACACGAGCGCATCAGCCCGGCGGTCGCATCGGCAAGCTCGGACTGGGCTTTGAGGTCCAGCATGGGCGTACTCCCGCGCCACATCGCCTGGCCGGCGCCGTTCCCCGAGAGCGGACGGGCCAGGACTCGGGCAGAAGCTAGCCCCGCTTTCGCAGCGCAACAAGAAATATCGTGCAACGCAAAAACTCAAGGGTGGACATGGTTAGGAGAAGAGACAGGCGCGGATAGCGGCTTCCCTGAGCGGGGCGGCGCTTGCGCGCCTCAAGCTTCGCTCGCCGTGGCCGATTGGCCAGGCCGCAGGGGCCGCAGGATCTCCTGCTGCGGCTCGTCGTCATCCAGGTCGGCATCGGCATAGCGGCCAGAGAACAGCCAATAGACGATGCCGGCAAAGAAGCCCGACACCAGAAAGGCGCTCACCGCATAGCTGTTGACGATGCTGGCCTCGCCCGTGGCCTCGCTCCAGTACTGGGCCAGGAAGCCGATGGCGGCGATGGCAAGGCCGACCAGCACGTAGTAGGCCCAGCTGCCGATCCGCTGCCACTCGCCGATGGCCGCGCCGATGAGCGCAAACGGGGCCGCAAACACCGCGCTGTGGGTTGCCGCCGCCAGCGCGAGCACACCCGCCTCCGACACGCGATCGCTGGCCAGGTCGCTCGCCAGCTCCGACGGCGTGTAGACGAAAAGCACGATGGTGAGGCCGGCTGCCAGGCAGGCAAGCGCGAAACCGAAAATCACCCGCAGCACGCGCCCGATCATGTCGGCTCCCGCCGGGTTGGCTGATACTGCATCTAATCTATACGCGCTGAGCCGTTGTACTCAATGGTGTTTTTAACGACCAGGCGCCACTTCAGGCTCGGCGACCCGCCAACAGCCAGTAAACGAAGCCGCCGGTGAAACCCGCCGTCGCCAGCACCTGCCATACCACCGGCGACAGCGCCAGCACGCCGGCGGGCTTGCTCATCCCCGCCAGCAGCGGCAGCACCGCCAGCGCCGCACCGCCGCCGATGACGTAATACATGGCGCCGCGGATGCGGGCCACCTCGCCGACGATGACGAGCAGCAGCGCGGGCAGCAGCGTCTGCACCGAGAGCAGGGACCAGGCCAGGCCGAGCAGATCACGGGCGGCGCCGAGCGTTGCTTCGTCGGGGCCCCGCCCCGTCATCGCCTGCACGATGCGCTCCTGCCCCAACGACACGATGACGAACATCGTCGCCACCGCCGCCAGCACGAAGCCGATCGGCACCATGATGATCCGCCCCAGCGCCCGCTTCATGCCGCCCCCCGTCCCCCGTTGTTCCGTCACGCCCCTTGGCGCTCGCGCGCGGACAGCTTGGCGCTGTCGGATCGGAGCTGGCCGCAGGCCGCCATGATGTCGCGCCCGCGCGGGGTGCGCACGGGGCTCGCATAGCCTGCCCGGTTGACGACCTCGGCGAAGCGCTCGATCTCTTCCCAGCCGGAGCACTCGTAGCCGCTGCCGGGCCAGGGATTGAACGGAATGAGGTTGATCTTGGCGGGGATGCCGGCCAGCAGCTTCACCAGTGCCTTGGCGTCGGCGAGGCTGTCGTTGATGCCCTTCAGCATCACGTACTCGAAGGTGATGCGCCGCGCGTTGGAGAGGCCGGGATAGGCGCGGCAGGCCGCCATCAGCTGGTGAATAGGGTACTTCTTGTTGATCGGCACCAGCTGGTCGCGCAGCTCGTCGCGGGTGGCGTGCAGCGAGATGGCGAGCATGGTGCCGGCCTCCTCGCCCCAGCGCGGGATCTCCGGCACCACGCCGCTGGTGGAGAGCGTGATGCGCCGCCTCGACATGGCGAGCCCTTCGCCGTCGGCGGCGACCGCCATGGCCTCGCGCACGTTGTCGAAATTGTAGAGCGGCTCGCCCATGCCCATCAGCACGACGTTGGTGATCTTGCGCGTCATGCCGGAGGCATGCGCTTCAGAATCGGGAACCAGCCCGCCGTCGTCGGGCGAGGTCGCACCCGGCCAGTCGCCGAGCGAATCGCGCGCGAGCAGGATCTGGCCCACGATCTCTTCCGGCTCGAGGTTGCGCACCAGCCGCTGCGTGCCGGTATGGCAGAAGGAGCAGGTGAGCGTGCAGCCGACCTGGCTCGAGATGCACAGCGTGCCGCGGCCGGCCTCGGGGATGTAGACCGTCTCGATCTCGGGCGCGCGCTTCTCGTGGCCGCGGATGGGGAGCCTGAGCAGCCACTTGCGCGTGCCGTCGATCGACACCTGCTCGGTGACGATCTCGGGCCGGGCCAGCGAGTACACCTGCTCCAGGCGCGCGCGCAGCTCCTTGGAGACGTCCGACATGTCGGCGAACGAGCCGGCGCCGCGCGCGTAGATCCAGCCCCACAGCTGCCCAACGCGCATCTTGAGCTGCTTCTCGGGCACGCCGGCAGCGGCCAACGTCGCGCGCAGGCCCTCGCGGCCGAGGCCGGCCAGCGAGAGCTTGGCGGCACCGGCAGCCGGCGCGGGCGGGGAGATGTCGAGCACGGGGTCCAAGCGCGGTCCTGCAGTCGCAGCTAGTGTGATGATCGAGAAGTCCGCATCATCGCTCTGGGCTGGGTTCGAGAGCGGACTTCTCGATCTGAATCACACCAGAATCAATCAATTTGCTAGTGTCCTTCAGATCGCGAAATGTTCCGAGCACGCCACACACTGCGACGAATTTCGCGATCAGGACACTAGGCTCCTATTTAGGTCGCGGGCGCTGCGCTGTCATGTCGTCGCGCCGGCAGCGACGCCATTGCGCAGGTATTCGCGGCGGCGCCCTGGCCCGCGGGAACGCCATGCTCGCCAGCCCCCAGAGGCCGGAGAGCCATCACTCCGCAGCGTGGCGTTCCGTTAGATCGTGCTAAAAATAGCCGGATATGCGGCCTAGGCGTGCTTATTTGGCGCGATATCTTGCCAATTCATAGCATACCATTCTATTTCTATGGCACTGCCCGCGTGCTGGCCCGGCCGACTCCCTCCCTCCCCCGCCGTACGGGACAGCCGCGGGCACCTTGTTGATAAGAAAAGGAAAAGACCGATCATGGGCTTCCTCAAGGTCAACGATCCGGCCGGCGCCACGCACGTGCTCGAGGCGATCGAGGGTTGGCGCGTGATGGAGGTGATCCGCGAGCACGGGCTGCCGATCGAGGCCCTGTGCGGCGGCGCCTGCGCCTGCGCCGGCTGCCACGTGCAGGTGGCGCCCGAGTGGTCGCAGCGCCTGCACGCCCCGCGCGACGACGAGGAGGCCATGCTCGACAGCCTGCCCGCGGTCGAGCCGACCTCGCGCCTGTCCTGCCAGCTCATCTGGGATGCCGATCTCGATGGTCTGGAAGTCACCCTGGCCGGAGCCTAGCCCCATGAAGTATTTCCCGATCTTTGCCGATCTCGAGGCCGCGCACGTGCTGGTGGTTGGCGGCGGCGAGCAGGCCACGCAGAAGGTGCGGCTGCTGCTGAAGACCGACGCGCAGATCACCGTCGTCGCCGAGAGCGTCACCGACGAGCTGCAGGAGCTGGAAGACACCAACGCCATCTGGATCGTGCTGCGCACCTTCCTCGTCCGCGACCTCGAGGGTCAGCGCCTCGTCTACGCCGCCACCGGCGACCGCGCGCTCGATGCTCAAGTCTCCCGCGCCGCCAGGGCGCGGGGTATTCCGGTCAATGTCGTCGATGCGCCGGAGCTCTCCACCTTCATCATGCCGGCGATCGTCGACCGTGCCCCAGTTACCGTGGCAATCGGCACCGAGGGCGCCGCCCCGGTGCTGGCGCGCGAGATCAAGAGCCGGCTCGAGACCTGGCTACCCGCCAACTTCGGCCGGCTGGCCGAGCGCGCGCAGGCCCTGCGCGGCGTCGTCGCCAGGTCGGTCCCCGAGCCCCGAGCGCGCCGCCGCCTCTGGGAGCGGCTGCTCAACGGTTCCTTCCGCCGCGCCATCCTCCGTGGCGCGGAGGTCGACGCCGCGCGCATCCTCGCCTCGGAGCTCCAAGGCGGGGATGCGCCGGCTATGGGCCACGTGGTGCTGATCGGCTGCGGCCCCGGCGACCCCGATCTGCTCACCCTCAAGGCCGTGCAGCACCTGCAGGAGGCCGACGTGCTCGTGGTCGACCGCCTGGTCAACCCGGCCATCCTCGAGTACGCGCGCCGCGACGCCGAGCGCATCTTCGTCGGCAAGACGCCGCGCGGCCCCGCCACCTCGCAGGCCGAGATCAACCGCATCCTGGTGCGCGAGGCCAGCGCCGGCAAGATTGTCGCCCGTCTCAAGGGCGGCGACCCCTTCATCTTCGGCCGCGCTGCCGAGGAGATGGCGGCGCTACAGGCCGCCGGCATCGGCGTCGAGGTGGTCCCCGGCGTGACGGCGGCGCACGCGTGCGCCGCGCGCGTCGGCCTGCCCGTGACGCTGCGCGAGCGCGTGCGCCAGTTCTCGGTCGTCACCGGCGCCACGGCCGACGGCGCCCCCGACCTGGACTGGCAGGCGCTGGCCTTGCCCGCGGCCGCCTTCGCCGTCTACATGGGGGTCGGCAATGCGCCGCTGCTGCGCGGCGAGCTGCTCGGCGCCGGCGCCGATCCCCAAACGCCGGTCGTCATTGTCGAGAACGGCACGCGCACCGACGAGCGCGCCTTCGCCACCACGCTGGCCGACCTGACCGATTGCGTCGCCGACCAGGGCATTACCGGCCCCGCCGTGATCTTCGTCGGCCTCGACTGGGACAGTGCCGGGGTTTGTCGCCCGCAGGCCGTGACCGTGCATCGCCGCCGGCGCCAGCCAGCCAAGGACGGCGCGCACGCCGACCTCACCGCCAATACCGAGGCCACGCCATGAGCAAAACCGCTACACAGATCTCCGTGCTGACCGCCAATCGCCTCGGCGACGGCATCGTCGTCTTCCTCGACTTCGAAGGCGCCTGGAACGAGGACCTGGAGCAGGCGATCGTTGCCCGCTCGCCCGACGAGGTGAAGGCGCTGGAGGACCGCGGCGCCTGGGATGCGGTACACAACCTCGTGGTCGAGCCCTACCTGGTCGAGGTGCGTGAGGAGGGCGGCCGGCCCGTTCCGATCCGCTACCGCGAGCGCGTGCGCGTTGCCGGCCCCAGCATCCTCGGCGACGTGCCGGGTTATGTGGAACCTGCTCCCTCTCCCCATCGCTCTTCGCGATGGGGAGAGGGTCGGGGCCTGCCCTCGGCGCAGGCCGAGGGTGAGGGGCAGCCGCACACGTCGGCGCAAGCTTCTGCCCCTCACCCCCGCCCTCTCCCCGTGAAGAACGGGGAGAGGGGAGCCGGCGCGCAGCTCGTCGAGGCGGCCTGACATGTACCGCTACGACGAGTTCGACGCGGAGTTCGTGCGCCAGCGGGTGGCGCAATTCCGCGACCAGGTCGGGCGGCGGCTCTCGGGCGAGCTGACCGAGGACGAGTTCAAACCGCTGCGCCTCATGAACGGGGTCTACCTGCAGCTCCACGCCTACATGCTGCGCATCGCCGTCCCGTACGGCACGCTGTCCTCGCGCCAGCTGCGCAAGCTCGCCCACATCGCCCGGGTCTACGACCGGGGCACCGGCCATTTCACGACGCGCCAGAACCTGCAGTTCAACTGGCCGAGGCTCTCCGACATTCCCGCCATCCTGGACGAGCTCGCCGACGTCGAGATGCACGCCATCCAGACCTCCGGCAACTGCATCCGCAACGTCACCGCCGACCACTTCGCCGGCGCCGCAGCCGACGAGGTAGCCGATCCCAGGCCCTATGCCGAGATCATCCGCCAGTGGTCGTCGCTGCACCCCGAGTTCAGCTTCCTGCCGCGCAAGTTCAAGGTCGCCGTCACGGCCGCGGAGAAGGATCGCGCCGCCATCCAGGTGCACGACATCGGCCTGCACCTGAAGCGCCTCGCCGACGGACGCCTCGGTTTTGCGGTCTACGTCGGCGGCGGCCAGGGGCGCACGCCGATCATCGCCAAGCTGATCCGCGACGACCTGCCCGAGGAAGATTTGCTCAGCTATCTCGAAGCCGTCCTGCGCGTCTACAACCTCTACGGCCGGCGCGACAACATCTACAAGGCGCGCATCAAGATCCTGGTGCACGAGATCGGTGCCGCGGTCTTCACGGCGCAAGTGGAAGAAGAGTGGCAGCGCATCCGCGACGGCGCCCTCAAGCTGCCCGCCGCAGAGATCGAGCGCATCAACGCCTATTTCGCCCCGCCCGCCTTCGAGCGCCGGCCGGCCAAAGCGGCGCTGCGCGCCCCCGACCGGGCCTTCGATCGCTGGGTGACGCGCAACACGCACGCCCACAAGCACCCCGGTTATGCCATCGTCACCATCTCGCTGAAACCGATCGGCGGCATCCCCGGCGACGCCAGCGCCGGCCAGATGGATGCCATTGCCGACCTCGCCCAGCGCTATTCGTTCGACGAGGTGCGCGTCACCCACGAGCAGAATCTGGTGCTGCCGCACGTCCGCCTCGGCGACCTGTGGGATGTCTACCAGGCGCTCTCCGCCATCGGCCTCGCCGAGGCCAACGCCGGGCTCGTCACCGACATCATCGCCTGCCCCGGCCTCGACTACTGCGCGCTCGCCAACGCCCGCTCGATCCCCATCGCCCAGCGCATCTCCGAGCGGCTGGCCGGGCGCCAAGACGATATCGGCGACCTCAAGATCAAAATCTCGGGCTGCATCAATGCGTGCGGCCACCACCACGTCGGCCACATCGGCATCCTGGGCGTGGAAAAGCGGGGCGAGGAGCACTATCAGCTCCTGCTCGGCGGCTCGGGCGCGGAGGATGCGGCGCTCGCCTCCATCACCGGTCCGGGCTTCGGGCCCGACGGCATCGTCGATGCGGTCGAGACGGTGGTCGACACCTATCTCGAGCTGCGCTCCGGCCCCGAAGAGCCCTTCCTCGCTGCCTACGGCCGCCTCGGCGCCGCCCCCTTCAAGGAGGCGCTCTATGCTTGACGGAGCTTCCCCCTCTCCCCGCAAGCGGGGAGAGGGTCGGGGTGAGGGGCAGCCGCACACGCCGGCGCAAGCCCCTGCCCCTCACCCTAGCCCTCTCCCCGTTGAAGAATGGGGAGAGGGGATAGACGGGCCGATCTGGAAGGACGGCGCGTTCCACCACGATACGTGGGTGAGCGTCGCCGACGGCGAAGCGCTGCCTGAAGCGCCGGCCATCCTCCCGAAGAAGCGCTGGCTTGCGGAGCGCGATACGCTTGGACAACGCGACGCTCCCCTCGGCCTCAGGCTCGAGCCCGGCGAGGCCATCGCCGACATTGGCGCCGATCTACAGCGCTTTGCCTTGATCGCGCTGAGCTTCCCCAAGTTCAGGGATGGCCGCGCCTTCTCGACCGCCCGCCTGCTGCGCGAGAAGTACCGCTACCCTGGCGAGCTGCGTGCCGTCGGCGACGTGCTTTCCGACCTGATCCCCTTCATGCGCCGCGTCGGCTTCGACACGCTGCAGGTGACGCATGCGCCTACTCGCCGCGCGCTGATCGAAGGTCGCATCGCCGAGGTATCGCTGCACTACCAGCCGGCCGGTATCGTCGAGCCGCCCGCCGGCACCCGCCCCTGGCTCCGGCGCAGCCGCCGCTGAGCATGCTGCCGGGCCAGCCCCCGACGCTTGCTCGCGCGCGCCCGTCGAGCGCCGGCGCAGGCAAGCCAACCGGTCAGTTTGCCCGCATCCTGCGACAGCTTGATGGCGCGTCTGCGCCCGTTGCCGACAGGGCAAAATCCGTCATGCCGGCAGCGCCACTTGGGCCTTGCCCGCGGGCCCGGACTGGTCCAACGTGAGGCCGATTTCAAGCCGAGGGCGGGCCGTTTTCGCAAGCGATAGCGATGTGCCTGGCTTCGGCCAACGTGGCTATGGTGAGGAGGGGCCGTATGTCCCGGTATTCTCAACTGCTTCGTCTGCCGGCGCGTCTCTTGCTCCTGGTCGCGCTGTGCCTGACCTGCCTCCCCGCGCACGCCCAGACCCGCCAGCCGGCGGCCGGTCCGAGCGCGGCCACCCTGACGGCAGTGCGCACCGTGCTCGCCCGGGAGCTGGGTGTCGAGTCGGCGGCGCTGACCGACACCACGGACCTGATCAAGGATCTCAAGCTCGACCAGGCCGTGGTCTACTATGCGCTGCTCGCGCTCTATCAGGAGCTGCGCGCTGCGCCGCCGCCGGCAGAGAAAACCGTCGTGCGCGAGATTGCCGCCCACATCGACCAGGGGACGGCCGGGCCAGCCAGGCGCAGCGTAGGCGCGGCGCGATCGACCTCGGACGGCGAGGCCTACGTGCAGACCGTCTACTATCTGACCAACCGCAAGGGGACCGGCAATCCCAACCCCGCGCAGGCCTTCGGCGGCGAGCGCAGCGAAGCCCAGCAGGTGAGCTTCGGTTCGGCCGAAGTGAGCATCCCGCGCTCGCACAAGAGCGGCCAGCTCGAATCGGTCAGCTGGCTGATGCGCCAGGTCCCCGATCCGAAGCTGCACATCTTCGTCATGAAGCTGAACGCGCTGGGCGAGGCGGAGTTCTATTCGCGCCTGGCAGGCAACACCTTCCCCAGCAACGAGGTGCTGGTCTACATCCACGGCTACAACACGTCCTTCGATGACGCGCTGCGCCGGGCGGGGCAGATCTCCTTCGACTTCGGCTTCAAGGGCGCGCCCGTCGCCTTCTCGTGGCCGTCGCGGGCGAGCGTCGGCTCCTATTCTGCCGACAGCGAAAGCGTGCTGTGGAGCGCAGCCTATATCGAGCGGTTCCTGTCAACGATCAGCGAAAAGCTCCCCGGCCGCAAGATCCATGTCGTGGCCCACAGCATGGGCACCAAAGGGTTGCTCTATGCCATGCGCCTCCTGGCCTATCGCAATCCCAAGAACCTGCGCCTGGAGTCGGTCATACTCTGCGCCCCGGATTTCGACGCGCGCCTGTTCGTGGAGCAGTTCGCGCCGCTGGTCCAGCCGCTGGCCCAGCAATGGGCCATCTATTCCTCGCGCAAGGATGTGGCGCTGCTGACATCGTCGACCATCAACGCAGCGCCGCGGCTCGGCATGCCGGTATGGCCGGTGGCCGGCTACGACATCATCAATGCTTCGGAGATCGAGGTGACGCCCTGGAGCCTGCCGGACACGCACTCCTACTATGCCAGCAAGCAGCCGCTGATCGACGACATGGTCGCCATGATCCTGGGCCGGAAACCGACCCAGCGCGGGCTGAAGGAGAACAAGTCGCAGGCGGGCTTGTTCTGGACGCTGGCGGGCGCGCGGCCTTAACCCGCGTGCCGGGCGGTGCATGCGGCTGCATTGCCCTCGTGGCGTCGATCTGCCAAGAGTGACCCCGAACGGGGATCACGATGCCGCTCGACGTTCAGTCCCTTGCCATCGCCGACGTGAAGGTCGTCACCCCGTCGGTCTTTCGCGACCAGCGCGGCGCCTTCTTCGAAGCCTACAACCGCCAAGCCTTCGCCGAGCACGGCATCGCTGCCGACCTCGTGCAGGACAATCAGTCGCTGTCGCGCGCCAAGGGCGTGATCCGCGGCCTGCATTTCCAGATCGCCCCGCACGCGCAGGGCAAGCTGGTGCGGGTCGTGCGCGGTGCGATTCTCGACGTCGCCGTCGACATCCGGCACGGCTCGCCCAGCTACAGCCGTCATGTCGCGGCCGTGCTGTCGGCCGAGAACCGGGCGCAGCTTTGGGTGCCCGCCGGCTTCGCGCACGGCTTCTGCACGCTCGAGCCCGACACCATCGTGATCTACAAGGTGACCGACATCCATGCGCCCGCCTGCGAGCGCGGCATCGCCTTCGATGATCCCGACCTCGCCATCGCCTGGCCGGTGGCGGCGGGCTTGGCGCAGCTCTCCGACAGGGACCGGAAGCTGCCGCGGCTGCGCGACCTGCCAGCCTATTTCACCTGCGCCTCGCCGTGATCCGCCGCGTCGACCATCTCCTGCGGGACCCCGCCAGGCTCGTGGCGCTGCTCGTTGCCGCCCAGATCACGGCCTGGACGCTGGCGCCGGCCCTCACGCACCATGCGCTGCCGCTGGACGTCGTCGAGAGCTATATGTGGGGCCGCGAGTGGGTGATCGCCACCTACAAGCACCCGGCCCTGCCGAGCTGGGTGTTGGAGGCGAGCCGCCGTCTCACCGGCGCCGTCGGCTGGCCGGCCTATCTCGTCTCGCAGCTCTTCATTGGCGCGACCTTCGTATTCGTCTTCCTGCTCGGCCGCGACCTGATGGGCCCGCGGCGCGGCGCCGCCGGCACGCTGCTGCTGACCGGCATCGCCTTCTATGCCTGGCCGACGCCGGAGTTCAACCACAACGTGGCGGAGACGCCGTTCTGGGCGGCGCTGCCCTGGGTCTTGTGGCGCGCGGTAGAGCGGGAGCGGGGCGGCATCGGCTGGTGGCTGCTGGTCGGCGCGATCGGGGCAGCCGGCCTCTACGCCAAGCTGCCGACGGCGCTGCTGTTGCTGGCGCTGGCGCTCTGGATCCTGTGGGACGTGCGCGCCCGCGCCAGCCTTGCCGGCCCCGGCCCCTGGATCGGCCTTGCGGTTTTCGCCGCGCTCGCCGCGCCGCTCGGCCTTTGGCTGGTCGGCAATGATTTCGCGCCGCTGCACTATGCGGCCGAGCGCTCGATGGGACGCGGGGGCCCGGGCGTCTTCGTCTTCGTGGCGAGCGTGGCGCTAAATCTGGTCGGCCTGTTTGCGATCCTGGCCCTGGCCGGGCTGCTGGGCCCGCGCCGTTACTCCGCTAGCCCCGAGCCGCCGCCCCCGCGCGTTGCCCCGCGCGCGCTCGCCTTTCTGGTGGCCGTGACGGCGGGCCCACTCGTCATTGCCGTGATCGCGGCGCTTGCCAGCGGCTCGATCTTGAGGTCGGCGTGGGGCAGCTCCATGTTCAACCTCGCCGGCCTGCTGGCCATTGCGCTGGCGTCGGCGCGCTTCGACGCCACGGCCTTGCGCCGCATCGCCGTTTGTGCGGCAGGGCTGGTGACCCTCGTGCCGCTCGGCTATGCGCTCGTGGTCATTGCCGGCCCCTTGCGCGACGGCGCCCCCATGCGCGTGAGCTGGCCGCAGCGCGACATCTCCCAGCGCCTGGTCGAGGTATGGACGCGCAGCACCGGGCGTCCGCTCCGCATCGTCAGCGGCGAGCCCTGGATAGCGGGCCTCGTCGGCGCCGGTGCCAAGGACGTGCCGTCGATCCTCAACGTTGGCGGTCCGGCGGTCTCGCCCTGGATCACGCCCGAGCGTGTGGAGAAGGAGGGCATGCTCATCGTCTGGGAGGCGCGCGGCCGGCGCATTCCACAGCCGCTGCAACAGCTGGTCGATGCGGCGCCGGCCAAGGAGGAGCGGTTCCGATGGCCGTCCAGGAAGGGCGGCGATTTGGTGATCGGCTATGTGATCGTCCCGCCGAAATGATCTTGCCTTCGACCCCGCCGCGGCCATAACAAGAGCAACCGCCACTTCCTGCAAGACAGTCTCCGCCCATGGCCAAATTCCTCTCCCTTGCCGATGCCGTCGCCGAGGTCGTGCGCGATGGCGACAAGACCGCCTTCGAGGGCTTCACGCACCTGATCCCGTTCGCCGCCGGGCACGAGACGATGCGGCAGGGCCGCAAGGACCTTACCCTGGTGCGCATGACCCCGGACCTGATCTACGACCAGCTGATCGGCGTGGGCGCGGCCAAGAAGATGGTGTTCTCCTGGGGCGGCAACCCCGGCGTCGGCTCGCTGCACCGCTTCCGCGACGCCTGCGAGAAGGGCTGGCCGTGCCCCCTCGAGATCGAGGAGCACAGCCATGCGGCCATGGCCAACGCCTACGAGGCCGGCGCCGCGGGCCTGCCGTTTGCGGTCTTCCGCGGCTATCGCGGCGCCGAGTTGGCGCGAGTGAACCCCAACATCAAGTCGGTCACCTGTCCCTACACCGGCGAGGTGCTGGCCACCGTGCCGGCCATGCGGCTGGACTCGGCCGTCATCCACGCACAGAAGGCCGATCGCGCCGGCAACGTCCTGCTCGAGGGCATCGTCGGCGTGCAGAAGGAGGCGGTGCTGGCGGCCAAGCGCTCGCTCGTCACCGTCGAGGAGATCGTCGACGACTTGGGCCCGCGCTCCTACAACGCCTGCGTCCTGCCGCACTGGACGGTGACGGCCATTGCCGCCGTCCCCGGCGGCGCCCACCCCTCCTACGCGCAAGGCCACTACAAGCGCGACAACGCCCACTACGAAGCCTGGGACGAAATTGCCCGCGACCGCGACAGCTTCAAGGCCTGGATCGCGGAGAACGTCATGGGCAAGGGTCCCGAGGCGTTCGCCTCCTTCGCGCGCAAGCCCGCGGGGAGATCCCAATGAGCACGGCCGCCAAACTCGCCTGGACGCCCACCGAGATGATGACCATCGTCGCCTCGCGTGCGCTCAGGAACAGCGACGTGTGCTTCGTCGGCATCGGCGCGCCGTCGGCCGCCTGCAACCTCGCCCGCCTCACGCACGCGCCCGGCATCACGCTGATCTACGAGAGCGGCACCATCGCCACCAAGCCCAACGTGCTCCCCCTCTCCATCGGCGATGGCGAGCTGTGCGAGACCGCGCTCACCACCGTGCCGGTGCCGGAGATGTTCCGCTACTGGCTGCAGGGCGGGCGCATCTCCGTCGGCTTCCTCGGCGGCGCCCAGATCGACCGCTTCGCCAACCTGAACACCACCGTGGTCGGCGCCTACGACAAGCCCAGGGTGCGGCTTCCCGGCGGCGGTGGTGCGCCCGAGATCGCTACCTCCTGCGGCGAGGTGTTCATCATCATGGCGCAGGGCAAGCGCGCGTTCGTCGACAAGCTCGATTTCGTCACCTCGCTCGGCCATGGCGACGGTCCTGGCAGCCGCGAGCGGCTCGGCGTCAAGACCAAGGGCCCCACCCGCGTCATCACCGATCTGTGCGTGATGGAGCCGGACCCGGCCACGAAGGAGCTCACCGTCGTCGCCATTCATCAGGGCGCGACGCGCGAGCAGATCGCCGACGGCACCGGCTGGCCGATCAAGTTCGCCTCGAGCGTCGCCGACACGCCGCCGCCGACCACCGAGGAGCTCGCCGTTCTCCGCGACCTGCAGGCGCGCACGAAGGCTGCGCTCGAGGGCAAGGGCTGAGGTTGCGCTGGATCAATGCTGCGCTTGCTTCGCCCAGCTCCAGTGCTCAGGATACGATTGCCGCATTCGAGGAGGCCTTGGAAGCATGCAAGATACCTACTCCCGCGCCGGCAATGCCGCCGATCCGGCCTATCTGTCGCCCGACTACATGTCGACGCGCGCGCGTGCCCCCAAGCAGCCGCTCGTCATCATCCCGCAGACGCTGTCGGAGACCACCGGCCCCGTCTACGGCCACGCCGACGTGAGGCCCGAGGAGGCCGACCTCACCACCCAGCATGCGGGCGAGCCGCTGGGCGAGCGCATCATCGTCAAGGGCCGCGTGCTCGACGAGCGCGGCCGCCCTGTGCCCAACACGCTGGTCGAGATCTGGCAGTGCAACGCCGCCGGCCGCTACATCCACGTGGTCGATCAGCACCCGGCCCCGCTCGACCCCAACTTCACCGGCGCCGGCCGGGTTGCCACCGACGCGAGCGGCCACTACCAGTTCACCACCATCAAGCCCGGCGCCTATCCCTGGCGCAACCATCCCAACGCCTGGCGGCCGGCGCACATCCACTTCTCGCTGTTTGGCCCCTCGTTCCTGACGCGGCTCGTGACGCAGATGTATTTCCCCGGCGACCCGCTGTTCCCCTTCGACCCGCTCTTCAATTCGGTGACCGACGAGAAGGCGCGCCAGCGCATGGTGTGCCGGTTCGACCTCGAGACCACCAAGCCCGAGTGGGCTCTGGGCTACGTCTGGGACATCGTGCTCAGGGGCAGCAACGCCACGCCGACGGACCCCGACCATGCCTGAGCGCACGCCCTCCCAGACTGTCGGCCCGTTCCTGCACATCGGTCTGGTGCCGGCCGGCTACGCCTTCCGTGAGGTGTTCAGCGCCACGGTCGCCGACCCCGGCATCGCCGGCACGCATATCCGCATCGAGGGGCGCATCTTCGACGGCGAGGGCAACGTCGCGCCCGACGCCATGGTCGAGATCTGGCAGGCCGACCACCAGGGCCGCTATGCCCACTCGGCCGACGGGCGCCCACTGACCTCGAATTCCTTCCGCGGTTTTGGCCGCTGCGCCACCGACAAGGGCGGCTTTGCCTTCGACACCATCAGGCCCGGCGGCGTGCCCGGCCCCAATGGCAGCACCCAGGCGCCGCACATCAATGTCGGCATCTTCTCGCGCGGGCTCCTGAAGCGGCTGTTCACGCGCCTCTACTTCGCCGGCGATCCGGCCAACGCCGCCGATCCGATCCTGGCGCTGGTGCCGGCGGATAGGCGCGACACGCTGATGGCGAAGCCCGATCCCGCCAAGCCCGGCCTCTTGCGCTTCGACATCCGCCTGCAGGGCAAGGACGAGACGGTATTCTTCGACGCGTAGTCCGGGTGTCAGACCCTCGATTTTGCCCGCCTTCGGCAGGACGGGTCTGACACCGTCGCTTACATCGTGGCGCCGATCTGCCAGGGTACGAACTCGTTGTCGCCGTAGCCGAGCAGCTCGCTCTTGGTCTTCTCGCCCGACGCCACGCGCAGGATCGCCTCGAAGATCTCCCGGCCCTTGGCCTCGATCGATACGCCGTCGAGGATGTCGCCGCAGTTGATGTCCATGTCGTCGAGCATGCGGCGGTAGATGTCGTGGTTGGTGGCGAGCTTGATCGATGGCGTCGGCTTGCAGCCGTAGGCCGAGCCGCGCCCCGTCGTGAAACACAGCACGTTGCACCCGCCCGCCACCTGGCCCGTCGCCGCCACGGGGTCGTAGCCCGGTGTGTCCATGTAGACGAAGCCCTTGGCGGTGACCGGCTCGGCGTAGCGGTATACCTCGGTCAGCGTGGTAGTGCCCCCTTTGGCCGCCGCGCCCAGCGACTTCTCGAGGATCGTCGTCAGCCCGCCGGCCTTGTTGCCGGGCGAGGGGTTGTTGTCCATCGAGCCGTCGTTCTTGGCGCAGTAGTCCTGCCACCAGCGAATAATCTCGACCAGCTTCTCGCCCACCTCGCGGTTGCGCGCGCGCCGGGTCAGCAGATGCTCGGCGCCGTAGATCTCGGGCGTCTCCGACAGCACCGCCGCGCCGCCGTGGCGCACCAGCAGGTCGACTGCGGCGCCGAGCGCCGGGTTGGCCGTGATGCCGGAATAGCCGTCCGAGCCGCCGCACTGCAGGGCGAGCACGAGCTCGCTGGCGGGGATGGTCTCACGGCGCACTTTGTCGGCGAGCGGCAGCATCTCCTTGATGCGTGCCACGCCGGCCTCGATGGTCTTCTTGGTGCCGCCGGTGTCCTGGATGGTCATGGTGTGGAAGTTGTCGCCCTCGACCAGCCCGTACTTCTGCTTCAGCCGCGAGATCTGGAACACCTCGCACCCCAGGCCCACGACCAGCGCCGCGGCGAGGTTGGGATGGCCGGCATAGCCCCACTGCGTGCGCTCGAGCGCATCGTAGCCTTCGCCCTTGGCGGCGAGCCCGCAGCCCGTGCCGTGCACGAACGAGACGACGCCGTCGACGTTGGGGTATTGCGCCAGGATGCCGGAGCGGTTGATCGCCTCGGCCATGAAGCGGGCGACCGAGGCCGAGCAGTTCACGCTGGTGAGGATGCCGATGTAGTTGCGCGTGCCGGCCTTGCCGTTGGCGCGGCGGAAGCCCTCGAAGGTGGCGCGTTGGGCTGCCGGCAGCAGCACCTCCTCGCGCGCATCCTGCGCGAAGGCATAGTCGCGCTCGAACTCGGCAAACGAGCAGTTGTGGGTGTGGATGTGGCTGCCGGGCGCGATGTCCTCGGTGGCGAAGCCGATGATCTGCCCGAACTTCAGGACCGGCTGCCCCTTGGTGATGGGCTCGGCCGCCATCTTGTGGCCGCGCATGATACGCGCCGTCGCCCGCACCCCTTGCGCGACCGTCTCTGGCATGACGGTGTCGACGGCGACGATGACGTTGTCGCGCGCATTGAGGCGCAGCGTGCGCGGGGCCTTCTTGTCCAGCCGTTTTTGCGGCCCTCTTTGCAAATTGTCCTGCATGGTCGCCTCCCGATGGTTGGCGCCATGATGCGGAGCTGCTGCCGAAAGCGCAAGGCGGGTCCATCCGTTCGGACGCTCGCAGGCGTGGCGGCGCGAAGAAGTAGGGGACAGAAGCCCCGCTTGCAACCGACTGTCACAAACCCGAGACGCTGCTAAATTAGGCATTCGCATAGGCACCCGCTGCCCTGCAATACCGTAAGAACACTGTGCGCCCTTCGTCGGAGTCCGGCGCGCCTTGCAGCTCCCGCCGCTCCCGGAGTAGGGTACGCGCGGACTTATCGGTAATCAGGAAGAGCCGCAGAATAGGAGAATGATCCCGCATGCACCATTCGGTCCCAAAGAAAGTGAGTATCTTCGGGGCCGGTTATGTTGGCCTGGTAACAGGCTGTGGCTTGGCGAAACTCGGCCACAGGGTCACTATTTTCGATATCGACATCAAAAAGATCGAAAAGCTGCAAGACGGCCAATGTCCGTTCTATGAGCCGGGCTTGAGCGATTTGCTTATCGAGGGGATTTCCGCGGGCAAGCTGCTGTTCACCTCGCAACTTGCTGATGCCGTTGCGGATCACCGGTACATATTCATTGCCGTCCCAACGCCAATGATGGCGGGCGGCCAGGCCAACCTCTCGCAAATCCATCAAGCCATCGCCGACATTACCTCGCGGCTGGAGAAAGAGACCCTTGCCATCGTCAAATCGACCATTCCGGTGGGGTCGTTCGGCGAACTGTCCCGCAGCGCTGCGCGGGGCGAAAAGTCACTGGTGCACTTCGTTTCCAACCCTGAGTTCGTTGCCGAAGGCAATGCGGTGACCGATTTCTTCAAGCCGTTCAGGACGGTTATCGGGGCGGATCGAGAAAGCCTCGCGCGCGAGGTCGGCAGCCTTTTTGCCGGCTTGCCGGGGCATTTCATCTACACCGATCCCAATACGGCGCAAATGATCAAGTACGGCTCCAACGCGCTGCTTGCGACGCGTGTCGCCTTCATCAATGAGCTTTCGCAAATATGCCAAAGACTCGGAGTCGACATCACCGATGTTTCCCGCGCCCTGCTGATGGATCCCCGCTTGGGAAGCGGATACCTCAATGCCGGAATTGGTTTCGCGGGCCCGTGCCTTCCCAAGGATATCGCTGCGCTGCAAGCTACCGCCACGACGGCGGGGCTGGACGTGCCACTGATCACATCCGTCTCGGCGCAGAATGCGTCCCACCTCGAGATGGCGATCCAACGCATCAAGGAGGTCCTGCGCGGGGGTGGCGTCGCGGCCGTGTTCGGCCTGTCCTTCAAGCCCAATACGGACGACGTCCGCAACTCGTTCTCGCTGCCCGTCGTGCGCGCGCTGGCTGAGGTTGCCGATATCGTCAAGGTGACTGATCCCAGGTCCTTGCAGATCGCGCAATCGATCCTGACCGCGGACAATATTCGGTTCCTCGCCGATCCGCTCGAGTGCGCCAAAGGCTCCGACCTGCAGGTCTTTCTCACCCCCTGGCCCGGATACAAGGCGCTGGACCTGCAGCAATTGAAGGCGCTGGTGCGGCGGCCCATCATTTTCGACGCGATGCAGACGATCGATTTTCGCGCGGCCCGCTCCGTCGGATTTTCCTATGAGGGGATCGGCCGGCGATTTCCCAACGGCCCGCCACCTTTCGTGGTCGATTGACGGTGTTGGTCCTGCGCTCCGCTCGACCCAACCTTGCTACGCGTCATCCCGTGCAGGCGCAGGGCTGCAAGCACGGCGCACCTTCGTCATGCCGAAGGCGTGCTTCCAGCACGACCCGTGTCGCCGGTGTTCCGCCTGCGCCAACGCCGATTGCCTGACGTTCGCGCCACCGCAAGTGTCAGTGACAATAACTCCGGCTAGACTGGCACCGATCGCATCGAGCGAAAGGAGTGACGCATGACCTTTGCGGTGACCGAGAACGTCGTCAAGACCGAGCGCCACACGACCTTCTACCTGGCCTGCGGCGACGAGGACGCGCCCCTCATCGTCTTCGTGCACGGCTGGCCGGAGCTGTCGCTGAGTTGGCGCCATCAGCTCCCCTGCTTTGCCGCCCTCGGCTTCCGGGCGATCGCGCCCGACATGCGCGGCTACGGCCGCTCGAGCGTCTACCCGCGCCACGAGGACTACGCCCTGGAGCAGGCCGTCGCCGACATGCTCGAGCTCCTGCGGTCCCTCGGCCGCGACAAGGCCGTTTGGGTCGGGCACGACTGGGGCAGCCCCGTCGTGTGGAGCATGGCCAGCCACCACCCGGACAAATGCTTTGGCGTCGCCAATCTCTGCGTGCCCTATTTCGCCAACGGCTTCGCGCCCGAGACCTTTCTCCCGCTCATCGATCGCGCGACCTACCCGCAAGCCGAGTTTCCGGCAGGGCAGTGGGAGTATCAGCTCTTCTACGAGGAGAGCTTCGACAAGGCGCGCCGCGATTTCGAGGTCGATGTGCGCGCCACGGTGAAGGCGCTCTTCCGCAAGGGTCGGGCCGACGGCAAGGGCAAACCGTCGCGAACCGCGCATGTGCGCCGCGACAGCGGATGGTTCGCCGGCGCCGGCAAGGCCCCCGACCTGCCGCTCGACGGCGACATACTGACCGAGGCGGACCTGGAGACATACGTCGCCGGCCTGCAGGCCAACGGCTTCTTCGGCCCCGACTCCTGGTACATGAACCACAAGCGCAACGTCCAGTATGCAGCCAAAGCCGCGAACGGCGGCAAGCTGCGCCTGCCCGTGCTCTTCCTGCACGGCGACTTCGACTACACCTGCGAGACGATGATCTCGCGCCTCGCCGAGCCCATGCGCGCCGATTGCGCGGACCTCACCGAAGTGGTCGTGCCGTCGGGTCATTGGATGGCGCAGGAGCAGCCGACGGCGGTGAACGCCGCAATCGCCAAATGGCTCGCCACCCAACTGCCGGCCGTTTGGCCCACTTGAGCAAGGCAGCAAGGGCTGCCACAGATCACGCGTGCGCCGACGAGGAGAGAGACCGATGGACAAGGCACTGAGGGACCAGGGGCTCGCCAACCGCAAGGCGGTGCTGGGCGAAGACTACGTCAACAAGTCGATGGCGGCGGCCGATAGCTTCAACGGCCCGTTCCAGGAGATCCTCAACGAATACTGCTGGGGCCTGGTCTGGAGCGACGAGCGCCTGCCCAAGAAGACGCGCTCGATGCTCAACCTGGTCATGCTCGCGTGCCTCGGACGCATGCACGAATGGGAGCTGCACTTGAAGGGCGCGCTCACCAACGGCGTCAGCAAGGACGAGATCCAGGCCATCATCCACCAGATTGCCGTCTATGCCGGGGTGCCGCTGGGGGTCGAGTGCTTCCGCGCCGCCCGCAAGGTGTTCGCCGAGATCGAGAAGGGCGCCTGATCACAAGCGTCCGTCAGCGCCGGCCCGACGGCGGGTGATCGCCGTTGCGGCGATAGCCGTGGGCTGAGCCCCATCCGACGACGGCCAGCGCGCCCGCGATCCCAATCGACAAGGCCACGAGCTGCGACTTGCACGCGGTGAGGAAGCTCGCCCGGCCGGCGAGCGCATCGTCGATGGCCGGATAGGCATCGAGCAGCCTGGCCACGGCCCAGTTCTCCCCGTAGTCGGCGATGGCATAGAGAACCGGCACGGCGAGAAGGCCGTAGCGGGCGCCGGCGCTCAGCGCGACCGTCCCGGGCTCGCCGGGCCGGCTGAACCAGACGTAGCTGATGACGAGCGCGACGAGCAGCAGGGCCGGCAGCGCCAGGTCGAGCGGCAGCAGCGTGTCGCGCAGATACTCGCGCCCGTCCTCGCCGATCAGGTCGAGGGTGCCGCGCAGCTCCTCGCGCGTATAGCCGCCGGCGCAGAAGCCGACCGGGCAGCGAAAGAGCGCAACGTCTGGCAGCGCCAGCCGGCTGACGACGGTCATGGCCACGAACCAGGTGAGGGCAACGGCGTTGGCCGCTACCAGGTGCCAGTGCCTGACGTGTCGGTCGAAGACTGCGAGCACGGCCCCCTCCACCGATGGGCGCTGCGTGACGAGCTGACAGGCTACAACCCGTCGCGGCTCGCCGATAGCCTTCGCCGCGCGATGGGCTATTTCAGCTGGTCGAGCCGCGCCTGGGCGCGCGGCACCCCGAGATCGAGCGCCTTGCGGTAGAGGGCGCGTGCCTTGGCGACGTCGGCGGCGACGCCGCGCGAGCCCCAGGCCGCCAGCATGTTGGGGTCGTAGGTCTCCGCCAGCGTGAAATTGACGGGACCCGGGGCGGCATCATTGGCAGTGGCCAGCATCTCGCGCGCACCGGTCACGTCGCCGCGTTCCACGCGCCGCATCGCCTGGGCAATCAGCTCTTCCGCCCGCACCCGCGGGTCCACCAGCTTGGCTGGCGACGCCAAGGCGTTCTGCTCCGTCTCCGTCTTGGTCTCGGCCACCGGCCGCGGCTCCATGCTGCCCGTCACGTACTGCGCGGCGACCTCGGAGGGCTTCTCCACCGGGCGCACCTGCACCTTCACCGTCTTGATCTCGCCGGAGCGCACCTCCGTCGCCGTCGCCGCCGTCTGCGCGTTGGGCGCCGGCTTCGCCTTCTGCGGCCCGAGCCAGCCGCTGAGCCACAGCACGGCCGGCACCACGATCACCAGCCCGGCGATCAGGCCCAGCACGGCGGCTCCCATCTGCTGGCGGAACCAGGGGTCGTCCTCGCTGGGCTTGGGCTGCCGCCACGTCGAGGGGATCGGCATCGGCTCATCGTCATGATGCAGCTCGGGATGCTCGGCGGCGGGGGGCTCGACGGGGTTTGCCGGCGGCGGCGCATAGGACAGGGCCGAGAGCCCATCCTTGAACACCGGGGCGAGCGTGCGCTGGCCCGCGGCGGCGGAAACGAGATTGGCGAGGCTGGTGAGCTCGGCGCCGGTCGGGGCGCCGCCGGCATGGCCCCGGGCGGCCTGGTTCTGGGCGATGGACAGCGCCAGCAGCTGGGCGAGCTCCTGCGTTAGGTTGGACGTGGTGTGTCCTGCGCGATCGCTCGTGCCGCCGTCTGCCGCCGAGCCCTCATGCTCGTTGCGCGAAGACGTATCCCTAACCATGCCGGCCCCTCGTACGCTACTCACACCCACCCCGACCCGAGGCATTACACTAATGCGCGCACGCCCGTCTACGAGGACGGCGCCCGGCGGGCGCGCAGCTCACGCAACGTCTGTGAACCGCCGTTCGGGCCGGCGCTCGGCGCCGTGCACCTACGCGTCGATGCGTCCTCTCGAGGCGGAGATTCGAGCCGCCGCCGTTGCCCTACGGCGCGTCAGCAACAAGCTGGCAGAGGCAGACCTTCCCCGTGATCCCGGAGGCCGCGCGCAACCCCTTGCGGCCATTCACAAGAACTAGACCGGTCGAATGTGGCACAAATTATGGCATCGCCGGGTGACAGGCCCGCCAGCAAGCGCCACACTGCCCGCCTGGGCCAATGGGGAGATCGCCGGCATGACCCTGCTCGTCAGCGGGCTTGCGCTCTTCTTCCTCGTGCACATGGTGCCGACCCGGCCGCTGGTCCGCGCCGGCCTCGTCGACGCGCTCGGGGCCCGCATCTACCGCGCCTTGTTCGCCATACTGGCGGCGGCCGGTCTGGTGCTGATCGTGCTCGGCTACGGCGCCATGCAGGGCCTCGGCCGCGGCAACCCGCAGCTGTGGGTGCCGCCGCCGTGGATCAAGCACGTGGTCTTTCTGCTGATGATCCCTGCCATCATCCTGCTGGTGGCGGCCTTTGTGCCCTCCCGCATCCGCACCGCCGTCCGCCACCCGATGCTGGTGGCGCTGTTCATCTGGGCGTTCGCACACCTGCTCGCCAACGGCGACCTGGCATCCCTGCTGCTGTTCGGCTCCTTCCTCGCCTTTGCCGTCTACGACCAGATCTCGGTCATGACGCGGGAGGCGCCCGGGCCGCTGGGTAGCGCCCGGGGCGGCTCGCCGCAGGACATGATCGTCATCGCCGCGGGCCTGGCGCTGTATGCGCTCCTGCTCTTCTGGGGGCACGCCAAGCTGACCGGCGTGGCCCTGCTGCCATGACGCCGGGCCGTCTTGCCGGCATCGCCGGGCGCGAGCGGCGCCTGGCGCCGATGCTGGAGATGGCCGCCGGCACGATCTCGACGGAGGCGGGCCTCGCGGGCGACTTCAAGGGCCACAAATATCCGCTGCGCCAGATCACGGTGCTGGCGGGCGAGGCTTGGCGCGCCGCACTCGCCCAGATCGGCGCCCCCGCGCTGCCCTGGACGGCGCGGCGCGCCAATCTGCTGGTCGAAGGCGTCGACCTGCCCAAGGCCAAGGGCGGCGTCCTGCGCGTCGGCGCCGTGCGCCTCGAGGTGACGGACCAGACCTATCCGTGCGTCCGCATGGAGGAGGCCTGCCCGGGCCTGCTGAAGGCCTTGGCCCGCGACTGGCGCGGCGGCGTGACGTGCCGGGTGCTCGCGGGCGGCGCCATCGCGCTCGGCGATCTGGTGGAGGTGCTCGTGCGCCCGCCCGAGCGCGAGCCGCGGCTGCCCGGCTAGGCCGGGTTGTGTCTGAAAATTTCCACAAATACAAAGCTCTGGCGGCTGACGACGTCACGCGATCAAGGGACCGGGAGTGGACGCCGATGTACAGCTCCATTCGGACGGTCCACTCGAGATCGTCAACCGGTCGCGACTATTGCAGCCACCTAAATGGACGGCAACCGAGCGTTCAGACCGCATTCAATGGGTGTTTCCTATTCTCACGATTGTTGACACACACTCAAAGAAGGGATTTCACCATGTCTACTACCTCCATCATCTCGCGCTTCCTGCTCTCCACTGCGGTCGCCGCCAGCCTGGCCACATCGGTCCAGGCGGAGCAGGGCAGGCTTGGCGTCAAGATACCGGCCCCCAGCGACGGCAAGTCGGACCAGGGGAGGCTTGGCGTCACGATACCAGCCCCCAGCGACGGCATCGCCGGCTGCTGGACCGCCGACCGCAACCTCTATGGCCCCTACAGCCTGCGCTTCTGCATCAACGAACAAGCTGACGGCTCCTATACCGTCATCGGCGGCGGCCTCCGTTGCAACGCCCGCCTCACCGGGCAACAGATCTGGGGCGGCGGATACAGCTTCACCATGAGCCGTGCCCATTGCGGCCGTGGCACCGACTGGACGGCCGACACTTTCACCTGCCACCTAATGAGTGGCCGGAGTGACGGTCCGAGGATCGCCGTGCCGGACACGACTGGACTAGCGCGTCTGACCTGCACCTACATTCCCGCCGTCTGGGGCTACTCCTGGACGCAGTTTTCAGCCGATCGGACCTAAACGGCAGATGTAGCGACCGCCGCCGTTGGTGGCGGCGGTCGAAACTGTCGGTCACATTTTGTGTTGCCCAGCAACTTGGATCCGGAGCGTTGACCAAGCTTGGCTAGCCTGCTTGGCCCTGCCACGCCCCGGAGATCGCCCGTCCCGCCGCCGCCCTGGCCGCAAAAAAGCCGGAAACGGACCAACACCATCCCTCGAGCCGATCCGCGCCAAAAGCCGTGACGCCCTTTCGGGCGCCGCGGCGGCGGGCTATGACTGACGCACTGGATCATTGGCGAGGAGCGGGATAGAGCGCGGGCATGGTGGACCAACGAGACAGCCTGCTGCGAGAGGTCGACGAGGAACTGCGGCGCGAGCAGCTTCTCAAGTTGTGGAACCAATACGGCATTTACATCATCGCCGCGGCTGTCCTCATCATCGTCGGCATCGGCGGCTACAAGTACGACGAGCAGCGGCGTGCTGAGGCCGCCGCCGCCGCCGGGGCCCGGTTCGCGCTGGCCGCCCGGGAGATGGCCCAGGACAAGAAGGTCGAGGCGCGCAAGACGCTCGACGACATCGCCGCCAACGGCCCGGCCGGCTACGCCACGCTCGCCCGCCTGCGCCTTGCCGCCGCCGATCAGGCCGCCGGCCGGACCGCGGATGCCGCCGCCGCCTTCGACGCGATTGCCACGCAGGGCGGCGTCGACCCCCTGCTCGCCGACTTCGCCAAGCTGCAGGCCGCCATGTTGAGACTGGACAGCGCCGGCTGGACGGACATGCAGAATCGGCTCAACGATCTCATCCTGGACAGCAATGCGTGGCGGTTCAGCGCCCGGGAGCTCCTGGGGCTTGCCGCGCAAAAGGCCGGCAACAGCCAGGAAGCGCGCGATCAGTTCCAAAAGCTTCTGGCCGACCGTGGCACGCCGGCGAGCATCTCCGCGCGTGCTCGTGACATGCTGGCCATGCTGACCGAGGCGGAGCTGGCAAGGTCGGCGCCGGCCGCCGAGCAGCCGGTACCAGCGCCGGCACCGGTCAACAAGTCGGAGCCGGCGGGCGACGGCAAGGCCAAGGCGAAGGGCGCGGACAAGAAATCGAAGTGAAGCGCGCGCGGGGCGCCAGGGGCGGTAGGGACGGCAGGAAGCACATGACCGGCAAAGCGGAACTTGGCAGGGGACCCGGCGCGGCCGGGGTGGCGCTGCTCGCCGCTCTCGCGCTGGCGGGCTGCGCCGACAGTCTCGCCGGCATGAGCCTGCCCAGTCTGCCCAAGATCCAGGACCTCAATCCGTTCGCCGAGAAGGAGGTGCCTCTGCCCGGCAAGCGGGTGGCGGTAATCCAGCAGGAGAACGTCGCGAGCAATCTCGCCCCCGGCGACAAGCCGATCACCCTGCCGCCGCCGCAGAGCAACGACTCCTGGTCGCAGCCCGGCGGTGTTGCCAACAATGCGCCGGGCCACTTGGCGCTCGCCGGCTCGCTCAAGACCGCCTGGAGCGCCGACGCCGGCAGGGGCACGAGCTTCTACGGTAAGCTGACCGCCAGCCCCATCGTCTACGACGGCAAGGTCTTCACGCTCGACGCCGCCGGCCGGGTCAGCGCCTTCAACACCTCGGGCGGCTCGGCGGTCTGGCGCGCGTCGACCACGCCTGCCAACGAGAAGGACCAGGAAGGCTTCGGCGGCGGGCTCGCCGCCGACGGCGGCCGCATCTATGCCGGCACTGGCTTTGGCTACGTCGTGGCCTTCGAGGCCAAGACCGGCAAGAAGCTCTGGGAGAAGAACCTCGGCTCGCCGATCCGCACCTCGCCGACCGCGGCGGGAGAGCGGGTATTCGTCGTCGCCAAGGAGGGGCAGGTGTTCTGCCTCTCGGGCTCGGACGGCGCGGAGCTGTGGAGCTTCCGCGGCATCGCCGAGCGCGCCAGCCTGCTCATCAACGCCAGCCCCGCCGTGCAGGGCGACGTCGTGGTCGTACCCTACCCCACGGGCGACCTCGTCGCCTTGCGCGTGTCCGACGGCCAGCCGATCTGGTCGGAGTCGCTGGCGCGCACCCGCACGGCCTCCTCGATGGCCGCCATGAGCGACGCGGCGCGGCCGGTGATCGATGGCGGCACGGTGTTTGCCGTCGGCCATGCCGGGCGCATGGTGGCGACCTCGCAGAGGTCGGGCGAGCGGCTGTGGTCGCTGACGGTGCCTAGCACGCAAGCGCCTTGGGTGGCCGGCGATACGGTCTATGTGGTCGACACCGCCGGCCAGCTGATGGCGATCACGCGCCGCGACGGCAAGATCCAGTGGACGGCCAAGCTGCCGGGCGCCAACACCTGGAGCGGCCCCGTGCTCGCCGGCAACCACCTCTGGCTCACCTCCAACAAGGGCCAGCTGGTGAGCGCAGATCCCGGCACCGGCCGGGTGGTGCACACCCAGGACCTGGGCCAGCCCATCTATATCGCCCCGGTCGTGGCTGGCGGGCGCATGTTCATCCTCACCGACAAGGCGCGGCTGATCGCCCTCAATTGAACCGGCGCCCGATTTGCGCTAGCGCTCGGCGCAAAGTGCTGCGCTGAGCCCGAGCTGTCATGCCCCCCACCATCGCCATTGTCGGCCGGCCCAACGTCGGCAAGTCGACCCTCTTCAACCGGCTGACCGCCAGGCGCTCGGCGCTGGTGTCGGACCTGCCGGGACTGACGCGCGACCGGCGTGAGGGCGAGGCGGAGCTCGCCGGCCACCAGGTCACCATCGTCGACACCGCCGGCCTCGAGGAGGCCCCCCCCGGCACGATCGCGGCGCGCATGCGCTCGCAGAGCGAGGCGGCGATCGCCGCAGCCGACCTCGTGCTGTTCCTGCTCGACGCCCGCGACGGCGTGCTCCCGGCCGATGCCGCCTTCGCCCGCGCCGTGCGCCAGTCCGGCCGGCCGGTGATCCTGGTCGCCAACAAGTGCGAGGGGCGCGACAGCGCGCAGGGCTTCTACGAGGCGTTCCAGCTGGGGCTCGGCGAGCCGATCGCCATCTCCGCCGAGCACGGAGAGGGCATCGGTGACCTGATCGAGGCCGTCCTCGCGGCCCTCGGCCTGGCGACCAAGCGCAAGCGCCGGGATGGCGACGACCCCGGCGCCGAGGCACAGGCCAAGAGCCAGCCCATCCGCATCGCCATTGTCGGTCGGCCCAACTCCGGCAAATCGACGCTGCTCAACGCGCTGGTCGGCGAGGAGCGCATGATCACCGGGCCCGAGCCCGGGCTCACCCGCGATGCCGTCGCCACCGACTTCACCTGGGACGGCCGGCCGGTGCGCCTCATCGACACGGCCGGGCTCAGGCGCAAGGCGCGCATCTTCGAGGAGGCCGAGAAGCTCGCCGCCAGCGACGCCGTGCGCGCCATGCGCTTCGCCGAGGTGGTCGTCCTGCTGATCGACGCCGAGCACCCCTTCGAGCACCAGGACCTCACCATCGGCGACATGGTGGTGGAGGAGGGGCGCGCGCTGGTCATCGCCGTCAACAAGTGGGACCTGGTCGCCGACAAGAACAGGAAGCTCAAGGAGCTGCGCGAGACCCTGGCCGAGCGGCTGGCGCAGGTGCCGGGCGTGCCGCTGGTGGCCATCTCGGCGATCGCCGGACGCGGGCTCGACCGGCTGATGCGGGCGGTGCTCGACAGCTACGCGCTGTGGAACCGGCGGGTGTCGACGCCCGACCTCAATCGCTGGCTGGCCGAGGCGCTGGAGCGCCACGCCCCGCCCGCCGCCAAGGGCCGCCGCCTCAAGATCCGCTACATGACCCAGCCCTCGGCGCGCCCGCCGACCTTCGTGGCCTTCTGCTCGCGCCCCGACGCGCTGCCCAAGTCCTATCTGCGCTACCTCAGCAACAGCCTGCGCGACGCCTTCGGCCTGCCCGGCGTGCCGATCCGCTTCCAGCTGCGCAAGACCGACAATCCGTTCGCCGGCAAGCGCTAGAGTCTTTTCGAGGTTGATGGACCCTCGACCGGGAATCCAAACTCATCATTGTCATCGAGACCGGGGATCGCTCTTCGATCAGATCCGGAAAGGCCCCGGCCCCGTCACACCGGCAGCCGACGCGGGCGCTTGCGTAGGTCGCCCCAGGGGTCGTCGAGGCGGGCGAGGCGATGCCGCAGGTTCGCCACCGTGAACCGGTCGGGGCGCATCTGCGGCCCCAGCTCGCTCCAGTCGATCGGCGTCGAGACCGCAGCACCGGCGCGCGCGCGCGCCGAGTAGGCGACGACGGCGGTGGCGCCGCGGCCGTTCCTCAGGTAGTCGATGAAGATGCGGCCCCGGCGCTGGCGCTTGGCCGCCGTCGCCACGTACCGCTGCGGGTTGTCCGCCGCCATCGCCACCGCCAGCCTATGCGAGAAGTCCTTGACCGCGGTCCAGTCGGCGTGCGGCTGCAGCGGCGCATAGACGTGCAGGCCCTTGCCGCCGGTGGTCTTCACGAAACTCGCCAGCCCGTGGTCCTTGAGCCGGTCGCGCACCTCGAAGGCGGCGCCCACCACATCCTCCCAGGCCACCTCGGCGTCGGGATCGAGATCGAAGGTCATGCCGTCCGGCGTCTCGATCCTGCCGAGCTTGGCGCCCCAGACATGGATCTCCAGCGCCGAGGCCTGGACCAGGCTGAGCAGCCCCTCCAGGCTGCGCACCGCCAGCAGCTCCTCGCCATCCTCTGGGTCCTTGGCGCGGACGATGTGCTCGCTGATGCCGGCCCAGGCGTGCTTCTGGAAGAAGCAGGCTTCGGCGATGCCGCCCGGACAGCGCAGCAGCGCCAGCGGCCGGTCGACCACGTGGGGGCCGATCCAGTCCCAGATCTCGGCATAGAACTCGGCCAGCCCCTGCTTGGTGACGCCGGCGTCGGGCCACAGCAGGCGGTCGGGATGGGTGAGCGCCACCGGCAGCTCGGCCGGTTGTGTCGGTTTCGTCTTCGCCTTGGCCGGCGTGCTTGATCGCATGGGCCTGTGCTCCCGTACCACCTCGGACGCCGGCTTGTCCTGGCGCAGCCCCTTGAAGACCGCGTGCCGCACCAGGCCGTCGTGGGTCCAGCCGCCCACCTGCACCTCGGCCACCAGCACGGGCTTCACCCAGCGCACGTTGCGGCGGGCCTCGGTGGGCAGCTCGCCCGCGAACGGCGGGCCCAGCTGGCGCATCTCCTCGAGCCGCCGCCACAGCTCGTCGGCCAGCGCGCTGGAGAAGCCCGAGCCGACGCGGCCCGCATAGGTGAGCTTGCCCTGGTCGTAGTAGCCGAGCACCAGCGAGCCGATGGTGCGCCGCTGCGTCGTGGAGGGAACGTAGCCGATCACCACCAGTTCCTGGCTCTCGACGCACTTCGACTTGAGCCAGGACTTGGACCGGCCCGAGCGGTAGGGCGCGCGCTTGAGCTTGGACACGATGCCTTCGAGCCCGAGCCGGGAGGCGTGGTCCAGCATGACGTCACCCTGCTCGCCGAAATGCTCGCTGTAGCGCAGCACGTCGTTGGGTGCGCCGAGCAGCAGCCGCGCCAGCGCCGCTTTGCGGTCGAGCAGCGTGGCGCCGGTGAGGTCGTGGCCGTCGAGGTGCATCAGGTCGAACAGGTAGTAGCGCAAGCGGTCGCTGCGCCCCTCGCTCAGGTCCCCCTGCAAGGCCCCGAAGTCGGGCGCGCCGCTGGCGCCCTCCACCACCACCTCACCATCCAGGAAGGCCGTGACGAGGGCGAGCCGCTCCAGCGCCGCCTGCACGCTCGCAAATTTCGCGGTCCAATCGAGCCCGCTGCGCGTCTTGAGCCGCACGCGCCCGCGATCGATGCGGGCCAGCAGACGGTAGCCGTCGAACTTGATCTCGTGCACCCAGGCATCGCCCTGCGGCGGCCGGGGCGCCAGCGAGGCCAGCGCCGGCTCGATGAAGCCGGGCAACGCCCCGGTCTTGGCGCCGGCCATCGAGCCTTTCTGCCGGGCTGGACGTGCCGGGGGCTCAGCCCTGACGCTGCCGGTTACGGCAGCTTCGGCCGCTACCGTCTTGCCGCCTGTCTTGCCTGCCGGCGCAAAGCGCTTGCGCGTGATGCGCAACTTCGCCGCGGCCACCTCCTCGACCGTGCGGCCGGTCTTGACAGAGCGCGGCTCGGCTTCGAGCAGCCGGTCGCCCTGGCCGGGCGCTACGGCAAATTCGTCCTCCACCTTGATCAGCAGCCAGTTCTCCTTGCCCCGCGTATCGCGACCGCGCATGTGCACGAGGTGCCAGCGGCCCTTGAGTTTTTCACCCTCGAGCTCGAATTCGAGATGGCCCTTGGCGAGCTGCCGGTGCGGATCGCCGCCCGTCGACCATTGCCCGCGGTCCCAGACGATGACGGCGCCGGCGCCGTACTCGCCCTCGGGAATGCGGCCCTCGAACTCGGCATAGTCGAGCGGATGGTCCTCGACGTGCACGGCCAGCCGCTTGTCGGCCGGCGCCAGGCTCGGCCCCCGGGTGACGGCCCAGCTCTTGAGCACGCCGTCGAGCTCGAGGCGCAGGTCGTAATGCAGCCGCCGGGCGGCGTGTTTGTGCACCACGAACAGATGGCCGGTCTGGCGCCGCAGCGCACCGCGCGGCTCTTTGGTGCGCGTGAAGTTGCGCTTCTCGTGGTATTCGCGCAGCGCCCTGTTGGCCATGAGAAATCGGATCAGCCGGCCTTGCGCGCCTTGCCCTTGGCACGCACCGTGCGCGCCCGCGCCGCCGGCTTCTTGCCGTCGCCGCCCTCCGAGCTGGCCTTGCCGGCCTTCTCGCCCTCGACGCTGCGGCGCAGCGCATCCATCAGGTTGATGACGTTGGCCTGGCGATGCGTCGGCTGCGGCTTGACCGGCCGACCCGCCTGCTTGGAGCGGATGAGCTCGATCAGCGCGTTCTCGTAGCGGTCCTCGAACGCATCGGGCTCGAACTTGCCCCGCATCTTTTCGATGATGTGCTTGGCGAGCTCCAGCATCTCCTTGGGAATGTCGACGTTGGGGATGTCCTCGAAGTAGGCGTCGACGGCATTGACCTCGTTGGCATAGCGCAGCGTGGTGGCCACGAGCCCCTTGCCGCTCGGCTCGAGCATCAACACCCGCTCGCGGCGATAGAGCACGACGCGGGCGAGACCCACCACCTTCTCGGAGCGCATCGCCTCGCGAATGACGGCAAACGCTTCCTCGCCCACCCGGTCGTTGGGCGCGAGAAAGTATGGTGTGTCGAAATACAGCGGGTCGATCTCCGCCCGCGGCACGAAGCGCTCGATGTCGATCGTGCGGTCGCTCTCGAGCTGCACGGCCTTGAGCTCGTCGTCCTCGAGGAGGATGAACTCGCCCTTGGCCACCTCGTAACCCTTGGCCTGGCCATCCGTCTCGACCGGATCGCCGGTGCGCTCGTCGACGAACTGGCGCCGCACGCGGTTGCCGGTGGCGCGGTTGAGCGTGCGGAAGGAGACGCGCTCGGAGGTTGTGCTGGCCGGGTATAGGGCTACCGGACACGAGACCAGCGACAGCTTGAGGTAGCCTTTCCAATTCGGGCGGGGCGCCATGCAGGGCTCCAGTACGCTCAACTCCAGGACTTGGCGCAGAATAGCCCCGATCCGCGGCCCATGCCACGATCCTCGCAACCTTCGCCTAACGCGGGGGAACCGGCTGTCCCCGGGTGGCGCGCCTGGGCGCGAGGAAAAGACCCGCGGCTTGGGGGGCCGTGGGTCGAACTCGACAGACGCGTGAGGGAAGCAGAAGGGGGGTTGCGCGCGCCTGTCGGGGCAAAAACTCCGGGCCCGAGCCCCGGTTCCAAGGCGCCGAGAGCTTTTTTTGGAGGCCGAAGCGAGGAGCCGGGCAAGTAGGGCTTAGCAAATTCGTTGCAATGAAAAGGGGCGCCGACGGCCGGCGGCTGCCTGCCGTCATTGCGATGCGCCTAGCGAACAGGCAGGCCGGCGCCGGCCGAGGTCGTCCGCTACGTTGCGCACATCCCTCCTACGCGGCGCCAACGGGGCTCGCACCACAAAGAAGCCAAAATGAGCAGGTGGGCTCCGACTCGGCGTGGACCGCGGGCCACTCGATCGCAAAGGCCGCTGGCACACTCTTGAGTTTCGGGGGCGCGCGAACGGACGCCGCCTCACAGGCGCAAGCGACGCGCCACGACCAAGAGCGAGAGCTGCTCCCTCACGCCCAATGCGGCACGATGCCGGCTTCTTTTTGCATGGAACCGGACCCCCACGGGGCAGGTTCGCGTTTATGGCGTGCCCTCGGGCACAGAACACAGGAGCGATGCCATGACCGAGATGTTTGCGCAGGGCGATTTGCTCATCGAGCGGGTTGCCGACGTCGAGCCCTCAGGCACCATTCTCACGCCCGACGCAACGGGCGCCGTCGTGCTGGCGGAAGGCGAGCTCACCGGCCACCGCCACGCCATTCACGAGCGCGTCACTATGTTCCGCGACGACGCGCTCGCGCGCGAGATCCCGGGCGGCCTCTACATCGGCCACATCAAGGTCGCCGAGGGCGCCGCCGTGATCCAGCATCAGGAGCATGCGCCGATCAGCCTCGGCGAAGGCACCTATCGGGTCCGCCGGCAGCGCGAGCTCGAGCCCAAGGACGCGGTGCTTGTCTCTGATTGAGCTGGCGCGGCTCTCGGACGCGCAACAGGCCGCACTCGGTCGCTATGGCGAGCGGTGGGCGGCCTTGCGTCTCTCGACCGCGGCGGGCGACCGGGAGGCAGCCGAGGACGGCGTCGCCAAAGCCTACGCGGCGGCGGGCCTGCCGCCGCCGCACACCATCGTGTGGGGCGATGGCCCCCTGGAGATTGCCCGCTTCTGGGCCCGCTCGCGCAACGGCGCCGGCGAGAACGTGCGCTCGCTGGTGGTGGACCACGTCTGCCGCAGGGCCGAGGCCACCATCGACCGGTCGCTCGGACTGGCCGTCAGGGTGACGCTTGCCGGCGAGCCGCGGCTCGCGCGCGTGCCCCCGGTGTCGATCAGCATCGACGAGGCGGTCCTGCGCGACTGCGAGCGCGTCCGGCCGCACCTAGGCACGCGCCTCGCCGGCCTGCTCAGGCTGCCCCGCAGCCCAGCGGGGCTGAGCTTTGCCTCCTGCAGCTTCTCGTTCCACTCCGCCCCCCTGCTAGGTGCCCTCGAGTACCTGCACGATCAATGCGGCCTCGAGCGCCAGACCGGGGCGCTGGCGGGACTGTGGCGGATTGCCGAGGGTGCATCGTGGATGATCCCGCACCAACATGTCTGCTGGCTGGCGGAGCGGCCCGAGCTCATCCGCCAGGACGCGCGCGGGCGCCTGCACTCGCCGAAGGGGCCGGCCGTGAGCTATCCGGACGGCTGGTCGGCCTATGCCTGGAAGGGCGTGCTGGTGCCGCCCTGGATCATCGAGCGGCCGGAGCTCGTGTCGGTGCGCACCATCGGGGCGGCGATGGATCCGCAGGTGCGACGCTGCATGATCGAGATCATGACGCCCGAGCGATTCATCGCCCAGGGCGGCGCCTATCGCGTCTCGCAGGACGAGACCGGCATCCTGTGGCGGCAGCGCTGGCGTTGGGAGGCCTGGGCGGCGGTGGAGGTCATCAATGGCTCGCCGGAGCCCGACGGCACCTACAAGCGCTATTACCTGCAGGTGCCGGCCACCATGCGCTCGGCGCGCGAGGCCGTGGCGTGGACCTACGGGCTGAGCGAGCATCGCTACCGGCCCGTCGTGCGTACCTGACAGTGCCGGCGGCCCGGCGCTGCCCTTGACACCGCCGCCGCGCTCCGACATGGCGGAGGGGTGCCGGCTGATGGCCGCGCGCCGGCAGCACGATCCCGACCCGGATATCACCATGAGCGAAGCCCTCTTCTACCACCTGGAACGCCAGCCGCTCGAGCGCGTGCTGCCGAGCCTTGTGGAGCGGACGCTCGAGCGCGGCTGGCGCGCCACCGTGCAGGTGGGCTCCGAGGAGCGCCTCGAGGCACTCGACACCTTGCTGTGGACCTACCGCGAGGAGAGCTTCCTGCCGCACGGCACCAGGCGCGACGGCAATCCTGGCCTGCAGCCCGTGTATCTCACCACCAGCGAGGAGAACCCGAACGGGTCGCACGTGCGCTTCCTCGTCGACGGCGCCGAGGCGGGCGATCTCGCCGGCTACCAGCGTGTCGTCTATCTGTTCGACGGGCGCGACGAGGCCGCCGTCGCCAAGGCGCGCGAGCAGTGGAAGGCGGCCAAGGCCGCCGGCCTGGAGGCGACCTACTGGCAGCAGTCGCCGGAGGGCCGCTGGGAGAAAAAGGCCTGAGCGCCCACCAACCGTTGTTGTTGGCGCAACGGGCGCGCTACCCTCGCGCATCACAGATGCCGGGAGGACAGCATGGGCAGGAAGATTGCCATCGTCGGGGCGGGAGCGGTCGGCGGCTATGCCGGCGCCCACATGGTGCAGGCCGGCGAGGACGTCACCTTCATCGATCCCTGGCCCGAGCACGTCGAGCACATGCGCAAGCACGGGCTGCGCGTCACCCACGCCAGGGACGTGCCCGAGTTCTCGGTGCCGGTGCGCGCGCTGCATATCACCGATGCGCAGCAGCTGGCCAAGGAGAAGCCCGTCGACATCGCCTTCGTATGCATGAAGTCCTACGACACCGCCTGGGCCACCATGATGATTCGGCAGTATCTGGCCGCAGACGCCTACGTCGTGTCCCTGCAGAACTGCATGAACGAGGAGACCATCGCCGGCGTCGTAGGTTGGGGCAAGACGCTTGGCTGCATTGCGAGCTCGATTACCGTCAACCTGCCCGCGCCCGGCCACATCCATCGCGGCGCCGGCAAGGGCGGGGCAGCGCACACCGTCTTCCGCGCCGGCGAGGTGCACGGCCGCATCACCGAGCGCGCGCGCGAGGTGTGCCGGCTCGTCGCCCTCTCCGACAGCGCCAAGGTCACCGACAACCTGTGGGGTGAGCGCTGGTCGAAGCTCGTCGCCAACGTCATGGGCAACGGCCTCTCCGCCTGCACCGGCCTCCCCGGCAGCGAGATGCTGAAGAACGACACGATCCGCCGCTTCTCGACCCGGCTCGGCAGCGAGGCGATCCGCGTCGGCCAGGCGCTGGGCTATCAGCTCGAGGAGATCCTGCATCTGCCGCCCGAGACCATCGCGCAGGCCGGCGAGGGCGACGCGGCGGCGACGGCCGCCTGTGACGAGCGCCGCTTCAAGGACGCCGGGCGGGTGGCGGGCGAGCAGCGCCCCTCCATGGGCCAGGACATGCAGAAGGGCCGGCGCACCGAGATCGAGTTCCTCAACGGCTACGTGGTGCGCGAGGGCGAGAAGGTCGGCATCACGGCGCGCGCCAACGCCGTGCTCACCGACATCGTCAAGCGCGTGGAGAAAGGCGAGCTTAAGCCCGATCCCAAGCACATCACGGAGCTTCGTCTGAACTGACCAGCGCCGCGGGTCGACGGCTGGCCTCGGCCCTGCTGCCAATGCCGCCTGCCCCCGACCAGCCAGCCGTTGACAGCGCGGGCGGGAATTCTGACAGTCCGAGCCCTTGTCCGCGCGCGGCGCATCGCCAGGGGTGGCGCATTGGCATTCCTAGTCGGCCTTCTCATCGGTGTGGCGGCGGGCCTGCTGTTCGCCGCCGGATCGCCATGGCGCAGCTGGTTCGGGCAGGCCATGCCGGCTGCCGGCTCCGCCCCCGATCCGGCGGCGCCGAGCCAGCCGGCGCCCGACAGCGCGCCTCTCGGCCAGCGCCTGCACGCGCTCGAGAGCGTGTTTGCCTCCTACACCAGCAACTACGCGCATCCGCGCGAACTCGAGGACCAGCCCCAGTTCAAGGAAACCGTCGCCCTTCTGGCACGCCTGGAGGTATCAAGCGACACGGTCATGCAGTATGCGTGCGGCACCAACTGGGGTTTGTCGTGCGCGGCGCTGGCAGCCATGAAAGAGAGGTACGACGTCGAGCATGTGGTCGATGACGTTACGGCGCATTTCGACAAGCTGCATCCCTGGGCCATGTACTTCGCGCTCGAGTTCTTCCTCGCTGCGGATCCGAGGCCAGCGGTCGGAGCGCCGGTGGCGGGCGCCAAGGACTGGTGGGCCGAGAACGTCGTCATCCCCGTGCTCCTGCGCGACTACTTCGCGCGGCGCGAGAGCCTCGGCGACGCGGCGTCGTTCGGCGCGGCGCTCGGCGCTTCCTGGGCCTCGCCGGCACCGATCGTGCGCGCGTTCCTGCAGCGGGTGACCCACCCCTATGCCGTCCGGCTGATCGCCGAGCTCGACCATGCGCAGGGCATCAACATCGACCGCGCCTTCCTGACGACCTTCGGCCGCTTCTGGGCCGACCGCAAGGAGGCCGAGCTCCTGATCGAGCCCGAGCCCTGGCGCGAGGCGATGGAGGCGGCCGAGGCCGCCTCCATGCGCACCCCGATGCGCTCGCTGCTGGTGAGCGGCGAGCCCCGCGTCGGCAAGACCGCGTTCCTGCGACTGTTGGCCAAGCGCCTGGAGGGCGAGGGCTGGAGCGTGTTCGAGGCCGGCGGCGCCGACCTGATGGCCGGGCAGCAGTGGTTCGGCCAGCTCGAGGGCCGCATCCAGCGCACCATCGAGGAGCTGGCCGCCTCCAAGAAGGTGATCTGGTACATCCCCGACATCCTGCAGCTCGCTCGCAGCGGTACGCACCAGGGGCAGGCGGCGAGCATCCTCGACCAGATCCTGCCCGCCGTCGCCTCCGGCCGCCTGATCGTGTGGACCGAGGCCACCGCCACCAGCACGGCTCGCCTGCTGCAGGCGCGACCTACCCTGCGCGGCCTGCTCGAGCTGGCCCGTATGGAGCCGCTGTCGCCGGAGGAGACATCCGACCTGGCGCACGCTCTCGTCGACCGGCTGGCGGATGCCGCCAAGGTCGTGATCGACCCGGGCTGCGTCGAGTTGGCGCTGAGCTCGGCACGCCAGTACATGAGCGCCGCCAACCTGCCGGGCGCGGTGCTCGATCTCATCAAGCTCACCGTCAGCCGCGCCCTCAAGAGCGGCGCCGAGGTGATCGAGGCCGGCGAGGTGATCGTCACGCTTGCGCAGCTGACGGGCCTGCCCGTCGCCATCCTCGACAACAAGGAGCGCGTCGACCTGGCCGCCATCCGCGCCTACTTCTCGGCCCGCGTCATCGGCCAGGACGAGGCCGTCTCGGCCATCGTCGAGCGTATCGCCATGCTCAAGGCCGGGCTCAACGATCCAGCCAAGCCCATCGGCGTATTCCTGTTCGCGGGCTCCACCGGCACCGGCAAGACCGAGCTTGCCAAGACCGCGGCGGAGTATTTGTTCGGCTCCGCCGAGCGCATGATCCGCCTCGACATGAGCGAGTTCCAGTCGGCGGAGGCCGCGCAGAAGATCCTCGGCGGCAGCAGCGGCGCCGACGATGCCGATGCGCTCATCGGGCGCGTGCGCAAGCAGCCCTTCTCCGTGGTTCTGCTGGACGAGTTCGAGAAGGCGCACGCTTCGATCTGGGACCTGTTCTTGCAGGTCTTCGACGACGGCCGGCTGACCGACTCGATGGGCCACACGGCCGATTTCCGCCACTGCATGATCATCTTGACGACCAACCTCGGCGCCGCCAGCCACCAGAACTCCGGGCTCGGCTTTGCCCCCGCCGCGGCCTCCTTCTCCGGCGACCAGGTCATGCGCGCCATCGGCCAGACGTTTCGCCCCGAGTTCCAGAACCGGCTCGACAAGGTGATCGTGTTCCGCCCGCTCAACCGCGACCTGATGCGGGAGATCCTGAAGAAGGAACTCGGCCGGGTGCTCGAGAGGCGCGGCCTCAAGAACCGCGAGTGGGCGGTGGAGTGGGAGGCCTCGGCGCAGGAGTTCCTGCTCGAGAAGGGCTTCTCGGCGGAGATGGGCGCGCGGCCGCTCAAGCGCGCCATCGACCAGTACGTGATCGCGCCGCTGGCGGAGACCATCGTCGAGCAGCGCTTCCCCGAAGGCGACCAGTTCGTGTTCGTGCGCAGCGACGGCCGGGCGATCCAGGCCGAGTTCGTCGATCCCGACAGCGACGGCAATACGCCGGCCAAGACCGAGCCGACAGGCGCGGCGGCGCCGCCGCGGCCGGTCGCCCTGCCGGCCATGATCCTGGCGCCGACCGGCTCGGACGCCGAGCTCGGCGCGCTGGAGGTGGAATTCGCCGGCATCGAGCGCACCTTCGCGTCGGCCGAGTGGGAGGAGCGCAAGGCCGGCCTGTCCCAGGCCATGACGGAGGCCGGCTTCTGGACCCGGCCCGCCCGCTTCGAGACGCTCTCGCGCCTGGCTCTGATCGACCGCCTGCAAGCCGCGGCGGCCACGGCCCAGTCGCTGCGCACGCGCCTTGCCAAGGGCACGGAGCGGACGGGCAAATCCTCGCGCGAGCTGGTGGGGCGGCTCGCCCTACAGCTGCATCTGATCAAGGAGGGCCTCAGGGACATGACCGAGGCGGCGCCGATCGAGGTCGCCCTCCTAGTGGAGCCCGCCTTCGAGAAGGCGGGCGAGGGCAAGGCGGCCCGGCAATGGTGCCAGCAGCTGCTGGGCATGTACCGCGCCTGGGCCGGCAACCGGCGCATGCAGCTCTCGGAGGTAGCCGTTGGCCAAGCCAAGGATACGCCCTGCCTCATCATCAGCGGCTTTGGCGCCCATCGTCTGCTGGCGCAGGAGGTGGGGCTGCACGTGCTCGAATTTGCCGACGACGATGACAGCGCCAGCCGCGCGGCGGCGCGCGTGCGCCTTGCCGTCACCCCGCTCGGCGATCTGCCGGCCGACCGGTTGCGGGCGGCGCTCGGCGACGCCTTCGGGCGCGGCCCGCAGTCTGCGACGGTCGTGCGCCGCTACCGCCGCGAGCCCTCCCCGCTGGTGCGCGACATGATCGGCAGCTGGCGCACTGGGCGCCTCGATGCCGTGCTCGCCGGCAACTTCGACCTCATCGCCGCCAGCCAGGGCTGAAACGTTCTCCCGCCGTATAGTCTCGACCGCCATGTCCCGGACTGCCAGCAAATCCCACATGCTCACCAATCCCCGAGCCAGACGCATCTGGCTCAGGGCGCAACGGCTCGATACTTCATCGCCCTTCGGCGACGGACCCGAGGCGACGCGCGCTGCCGTGGAGCACCTGGGCTATGTGCAGATCGACACCATCAACGTGATCGAGCGCTCGCATCACCACATCCTCTATGCCCGCATCCCCCGCTACCAGCGCACGGATCTGCAGCAGGCCCAGACCGTGGACAAGACTGTATTCGAGTATTGGACGCATGCACTGTCCTATGTGCCGACCCGGGACATGCGCATCTTCCTCGGCGCCATGCGGCGAAACTGGCAGCGCCGGAGCACCTGGTTCGCCGCGGTGAAGAAGGAGGACCTGCGCAAGGTGCTGGCCCGTATCAAGACGCAGGGTGCCCTGACGATCCGCGACATCGACGACGATGTGCTGGTGGAAAAGGACCACCTCTGGGCGAGCCGCAAGCCGTCGAAGCGGGCGCTGCAGCTGGCCTTCTTCAAGGGCCTGGTGACAGTCAGCCAGCGCACCGGCATGCTCAAGACCTATGAGCTGATGCGCCGGCACTTCGGGTGGGAAAGCCCGCCCAAGCCCGCGTCGGAGCGAGAGGTCCTAACCTATCTGCTCGACCGGGCGCTGCGGTCGCAGGGCATCGTCAGCCTCGATTCGGTCTGCTATCTCGATGCGCCGCGCAAGCCGGCCATCGGGCGATTGATCGAGACGAGACTGCGCCGCAAGGAGCTGGTGCCTATCGAGCTCGGCGGCGCCGGCAAGCTTGAGCATTGGACCCGGCCCGAGACGCTGGATGCCACCGTCGATCCCACCGAGGAGATGGTGCGTATCCTGTCTCCCTTCGACCCGCTCATTCATCAGCGCCAACGGCTGGAGCTTTTCTTCGGCTATGAGCACCGCTTCGAGGCCTATGTGCCGAAGGCGAAGCGGGTGTTTGGCTATTTCGCGCTGCCCGTGCTCGTGGATGACGAAATCGTTGCCGCCATCGATCTCAAGACCGATCGCGCCGGGCGGAAACTGTTGATGCAAAAGTGGACCTGGGTTGGCCGTGGTTCGCCTCGGTCGCACAAGCGGCGGATCGAGGAAGAGCTGCACCGGTTCGAACGCTTCCAGCTCGATTGAACGCCACGCTGCTATCGATGGAGCCGCCGGAAGGCCTCGATGAAGCGGTCGATGTCGACCTCGTCGTTGTAGACGTGCGGGCTGATGCGCAGCCGCCCCAGGCGCCGCGCCACGTGGATGTTCTCCGCCGCCAGCCGCTCGATTAAGCCTGCCGGGAAACCGTTGGGAAAGTGGACGCTCAGGATGTGCGGCGAACGAACCGCGGCGGGAGTAAGCGTCATGCCCGCCGCGAGCAGCCCCTCCGCCAGCCGCCTTGTCAGCATCGCAAGACGCTCGGCGATCGCCTTCGGGCCCCATTCCGCGACCAGCTCCATGCCGATCGAGGCCATCTCCATGGAGATGAAGTGGTCGCGCTCGCCCATGTCGAAGCGCCGCGCGCTGGCAACGTAGGACGTGTCGGTGAAGTAGACGTCCTGTTCGGCGCGTACGGCCCTGCGGCCGGCGGCCGTCTGCTCCAGGGGAATGCCGCCCTGGTGACGCTTGGCGACGTAGAGGAAGGCGCGCCCGTAGGGCCCGATCAGCCACTTGTAGGTGGGGAAGGCGACGAAGTCGGGATCGACAGCGCGGACGTCGAACGGCAGGGCGCCGGCGCTCTGCGTGGCATCGACGACCAGCGCTGCGCCCCGCGCCCGCAGTGCCGAGGCGATGCGCGCGAGGTCCAGCACGCCGCCGTCCGACCAATGCACCGACGAGATCGAGGTCACGGCGACGGGCGCCGCGCCGGGGCGCGCGATGGCCTCGAGGACAGCCTCGGTCCAGTCGCCGTTGCCGGGCCTGCGCACCGTCTCAACCGAGAAGCGACCGGCCTCGGCGCGTGAAACCCATTCCAGCACCGGGGACGAGTGGTCGTCCTGCAGCACCAGGACGCGCGATCCCGCACCCGGCGACAGCACCTTGGCGGCGGTGGAGATGCCGTAGCCCACCGACGAGACGAGGGCCACGTCGTCAGGGTCGGCATTGATGATGGGCGCGGCGGCGCGACGGGTGCGCTCGTACTCGCCGGTATGGAACTCCGGAGTGATGAGCCACGGCCGCGCCTTGCGTGCCGCGGCTTTACGACCGGCCTCGACCGTCGCCAGCGGCAGCGGACTCCAGGACGCCGCATTGAGGAAGCAAACCTCGCGCGGGATATCGAACAGCTCGCGTTGCGACGACAGCATGCGGTGGTCTCTCTATCGAGTTTCTCAGGGCGGATCGAGGATGTCAGTTGGAGATGCGTTGTGCATTTTCCCTTGGCTTCGACGTCAGCGCGTTCAGACGCCGGACGTCCGCACGGGCTTCGGCCAGGAGCCAATCGCTGAACGCCACGATCTTGGGTAGCCTGGCGGTCGCCTTCGGACAGACGATCCAATAGGCGTAGGAGACGGGCAGAGCCAGAGCAAACGGGCGCACGAGACGGCCGCCGATCAAGTCCCATGCGGCCAGCGCCGTGCGCGCCAGCGCCACGCCCTGGCCGTCGACGGCGGCGTCGATCGCCATGCTTGCCTCGCTCAGCACGGGACCACGGGAGACGTCCACCCCCTTGACGCCGGCAGCCTCCAGCCACTTGCCCCAGTCCCGCCGATCCTTGATGTGCAGGAGGGTCAGGCGGCCAATGTCGGCGGGCCTGCGCACGGCCTTGCGGCCGCTCAGGACCTTCGGGCTGCATACCGGAAAGAGCTCCTCGGCGCAGACACAGGTCGTGTGGAGCCCTGGCTCGACTCCGTCGCCGTGCCGGATGGCGAGGTCGATGTCCTCGCGCGCAAAGTCGACATGATGCAGGGACGCGCTCACCCTGAGATCGATCTCGGGATGCGCTTGCGCAAATCGGCCCAGGCGATGCACCAGCCACTTGGCTGCGAAGTTCGGTGAGGTACTGACGGTGAGCGCGCCGGTGCTCTGACGCTGCAGCAGCCGCTCCGTCCCATTGGCGATCCGATCGAAAGCGTCGCGGACGATTGTAAGATAGGCGCGACCGGCTTCGGTGATGACGAGCCGTTGCCGCTCGCGATTGAACAGCTTCACCCCGAGCTCGGCCTCCAGCGCCTTCACCTGATGACTGACTGCGCCCTGAGTGACGCACAGCTCCTCGGCGGCACGCGTGAAGCTTTCATGTCGCGCGGCGGCCTCGAAGGCCTTGAGCGCATTGAGTGACGGCAACCGGCGCGGCATCGGGCAGCTCGGATCATGAGAAATTCTCAGGCAGGGTAGAGAAACGATGCTTTGCGGGCAAGACTTTCCTGGCTCTATTGATCCGGCTCCATCGCAAGGGCTCGCCTGAGCGAATTGCAGTTCGGAGCAAAAACCCAATGCTGAAATCAGTGGATCAAGGATCGGCCCGCGACCAAATCCCCGAGGTAAGCGCGCCGTGCCGACATACGCACCGAGCGACGCTGGCAAACATCTGGTTGCACAAGATCGCGATGTCGATCGCGCGGTGTCGTCAACGCAGGGCCCTCGAGGAGTTGGCAAGGCTGGATCGCCGCCTACTCCAAGACATCGGCGTGTCAAAGGACGAGGCGCTGCGCGAGGCTGCTAAGCCGTTCTGGCAGCGGTGAATCCGCCTCCCTGAATCCTTCCGAAAAGAAAAGAGGCGAGATGAACCCGCAGAAATCAACAGTACTGGCCGGTGTTGCCTTGTGGGCATTTTTCGCCGGAGGGCAGGCCATGGCGCAGCCGGTTTGCAGACCAGACATGGCGATTAGGGATGTCCGCTTCTCCGAGATGATCCAGCTGAAGCGGTTCTGGACCGCGACTGTGGACGTCAACGCGTCGCGCTGCGCGACCATAGGCGGTCTCTTTGAGATCGGTTTTCTCCGTCTTGCCGAGAATGCACCCGATCTGGAGTTTGCCGAACGGTTCGCATGGCACCCGGGCGAAATGGAACTGGTCGTCGAATTCTGGGCCGACGAAGCTGTCCACAAATATTGGATCGGGGAGATAGCCCCGTGTCTGTGTCGCGGTAGTTGAACACATCCTGGAAAGGGAGAAGATCATGGGTGACCCGATCGTATGCGTATTTCCGGACCGGAATACCGAAGGGAGCCCAAATTGGGCGCGATCGTCGACGGCAAGGGTTAGGGAACCATGGCAAACGCCGTAACAGAAGGAAGCGATCCGCCAGCGGTCGCACACCGAAGTGCGATCAAACAGCTCTTGGTCGCGCGCGGTCTGCGGGATTTCGGCGACGGGTTCGTCGCCGTGCTCTTGCCCGTGTATCTGATCGCGCTGGGGCTGGCGCCTCTGCAAGTCGGCATCGTTGCCACCGCTGCCTTGCTCGGCTCCTCGCTGCTGACCCTGGGCGTCGGCCTGATCGGGGCGCGCTACGACCATCGCCAGCTCCTGCTCGCGGCAGCCTGCCTCATGCTCGCGACCGGTGTCGCCTTCGCGGTGGTCGACGATTACGCCATCCTGCTCGTCATCGCCTTTGCCGGAACGATCAACCCTTCGGGCGGAAGCGTCAGTGTGTTCGTCCCGCTGGAGCACGCCGTGCTGGCGCGCCAAGTCGCATCGTCCGACCGGACCGGGATGTTTGCACGCTATAGCCTGGTCGGCGCCCTTGCCGGTGCGGTCGGGGCGCTGGCAGCCGCAAGCCCGGATCTCCTCGGCCGTGTCGGCGTCGAGCAGCTGGCAGCCATCAAACTGATGTTCATCGTCTATGCGCTGCTCGGCCTCGCCGGCGGCCTCATCTACGCGCGCATCCCAAAGCAGCGCCCCTCGCCCGATCACGCTGCCCCGGCGGCGCTGGGGCCGTCTCGCCACATCGTCTACAAGCTCGCCGCCCTGTTCAGCCTCGACGCCTTCGCCGGCGGCTTCGTCGTGCAATCGCTGCTGGCGCTGTGGTTGTTTGAGCGTTTCGACATGTCCCTGTCTGCCGCCAGCTTGTTCTTCTTCTGGTCGGGAGTGCTGTCGGCCTTCTCGTTTCCTGTCGCGGCGTGGCTCTCGCGCCGCATCGGGCTCGTCAACACGATGGTCTACACGCACATCCCGTCCAGCATCTGTCTCATTCTGGCGGCGGTCGCCCCAACGCTGCCCGTTGTGCTGGCCTTGCTGCTGCTACGGTCTGCGTTGTCGCAAATGGATGTGCCGACGCGGTCCTCCTATGTGATGGCCGTAGTCACGGAGGCCGAGCGCGCAGCGGCGGCAAGCTTCACATCGGTGCCGCGCAGCCTTGCCGCGTCGCTCAGTCCGGCTCTGGCCGGCGCCCTGCTCGGAGCCTCGTTCCGAGGCTGGCCGCTCATCATTTGCGGCGCCTTGAAGATTGCCTACGACCTCCTGCTCCTTCTCCAGTTCCGTCACGTCAAGCCGCCGGAGGAGCAGTGACGGCAAGTTGTGGGGAGATGGGCGAACCCCTTACATCTTCGAGACGTGCAGCGGCGGTACGCGGTCCTTCCACGGCATCGCCTGCTCGAGCTGGGCAGCCACCTGCAGCACGAGATGGTCGGCGGCGGGCTTGGCCGCCACCTGCACCCCGATCGGCACGCCGGTCGAATGCATGGCGAGCGGTAGCGACATGGCGGGCGTGCCCATGATGTTGTGCGGGATCGTATATTGCACGGGCGGGGCGAACAGCTCCGGGATCAGGTTTTTCCAACCGACGCCTGGCTTCGAGAGATTGTACTTACCCCAGGGCTCGGACACTCGCGACGTGGTCGGCGACAGCCAGATGTCGTACTTGGTGAAGAACTGACCGAGCTTGCGCCGCGCCACGTTGGCCGCACCGATCGCAGCGATGAAGCGCGCCGGGGTGATCTCCTTGGCGGCCAGGTAGACCGAGTAGATAACGGGCTCGAGCGTGTCGGGGCCGACCTTGGTGCCGCTGCGCTTGGCGTAGCCGTCGAGGCGCGAATCGAAGCCGAAGAAGAAGAGGTCCGTGGTGGCTCGCAGCGCCTCGGCCCCGCCCATGTCGGCTTTGCCCACCTCGACTGCGTGGCCGAGCGCGGCGAGCGCCTTGCCCGCGGCCTCGACCGCACGCGCGACCTCGGGGTCGACATTTACGCCGGCGAGCTCGTCGAGCACGATGCCGATCCTGAGCTTGCCGGGCGCCTTCCGCGCGAGCGCGGCATAGGGCTCGTCGGGCTTGGGGATGATGAAGGGATCGCCCGGCTGCGGGATCGACACGCAGTCGAGCATGGCGGCCGCGTCGCGCACGGTGCGCGTCTGCACGTGGTTCATCGAGTAGCCCCACCCGCCCTCGTCGACCACCGGCCCGACCGAGACGCGCATGCGCGAGGGCTTGAGGCCGACACCGCCGCACCAGCTGGCCGGGATGCGGATCGAGCCGCCGATGTCGGAGCCGTGCGCGATAGGGACGATGCCGCCGATGACGGCCGCCTGGGCGCCGCCGGAGGAGCCGCCCGCTGAATAGCCCTGCTTCCAGGGGTTTGAGGTGTTGCCGAACATGGCGCTCTCGGTGGTGGCCGCCATCGAGTATTCGGGCGCGGCCGAGCGGCCGAGGATGTTGACGCCCGAGGCCTTCAGCATGTCGAGGAAGTAGGTGCCGATCTCCACCGTCATGCCGGCGCAGAGGCGCGAGCCGAATTCGATCTTGCGGCCCTTCTCGTGGCCGAACACGTCCTTGATCAGGAACGGCACGCCGCGGAAGGGGCCAGCCCCGAGCGTCTTCTCGTCGAGGCCTTCGATGCGGTCGGGGTAGATCTCGACCACCGACTTGAGTAGGGGATCGACCTTCGCCTTGGCGGCCAGCGCGGTGTCGGCGAGCTCCTTGGGCGAGACCTGCCGCTTGGCGACCAGCTCCGCGAGACCCAGGGCGTCGTAGGTGGCGTACTCGGCAAGGTTCATGACAAGGCCTCCTCACAAGGTCCGGTTCAAGGTCAGTTTCGCGCAGGCTCGCACGGTTAGCCTGCAGCGCGAAACCGGCTGGATGACGCAGCAATGAACCGCAAGCAGCGGCGGGCCGCCCGGAAGCTCGAGCGATCAGCCGCCCACTCTAGCACCAAGCCGCAGCCGCCGCGCGAGTTGGCGCTTGCGCTCGCCCATATGCGGGCCGGCAGGCTGCCCGAGGCTGCCGCCGAACTCAGACACATCCTGGCAACCGACCCACAGGATGCCCCGAGCCTGCACCATCTCGGGCTCATCGAGCACCGGCTCGGCAACCACGAGACGGCCGCCGACCTTATCCGCCAATGCCTGGTGGGGAATCCAGACAACGCCAACATGCTGTCGGATCTGGGCGCGGTCCTCGCCGCGCTCGGCCGCGGCGATGAGGCGATGGCCGCCTGCGAGACGGCGATCGCCTTATGCGGTGAGCACGCGGCCGCCCACTGCAATCTCGGCAACGTGCTCAAGAGCAAGGGGCGGCTCCCCGAGGCGACGCGGGCCTACGCTAGGGCGGTGGCGATGGCGCCGGGTTTTGCGGCCGCACATGCCAACCTCGCCGACGCGTTGGCGGCGCAGAAGCAACTGGATGAGGCGCTTGCGGCTTGCGAGCGGGCGATCGCGCTGGCGCCAAGGCTCGCCGAGGCGCACGGCATCCGGGCGCAGATCCTCCACAAGCAGGGTCGCAACGAGGAAGCGTTCGCCGCCTACGGCCGGGCGCTGGAGCTCAATCCGGGCCTTGTCGGACTGCACACCGAGGCCGGCAACATCCTGCGCCTGCAGGGCGCCTGGGAAGCTGCGATCGCCGCGCACTGGCGCACCATTGCGCTGGCGCCTGGCCATGCCGAAGGGCACTGCCATCTCGGCATCACTCTGCAAGGGGTCGGCCGCTGGGCGGAGGCGCATGACGCCTATCAGCAGGCGCTCCAGCTCGCGCCCGACTACGCCGAGGCCTGGTCCAATCTGGGCGTGCTCCTGCATCTGCAGGGCCGGCCCGAGGACGCCGTCGCCGCCTTCCGCAAGGCCGTGGCCCTCAACCCGAGGCTCGCCAACGCGCACTACAATATGGCCGGCGCACTCGACGACCTGGGCCGCCTCGAGGAGGCGATCGGCGCGCTGCGCCAGGCGCTGGCGTGCGATCCAGGGCTCGTCTCCGCCCGCTTCGCCTTGTGCAACCTCCGCCACCATGCCTGCGACTGGCGCGGCCTCGAGACGGAAGAGGCCGAGTGCCTCGCGAGCGTCGGTCGCGCGGGGGTGCGGGTGCCGCCATTCCCGGTCCTGGCGATGACCGGCGACCTGGCCGACCAGCTCGTCCATGCACGGACCTGGGCCCGCGGCTTGGCCATCGCTTCGAGCCAGACCGTAAGCCGCCGCCGCGCGGTCGGCCTCCACCAGGACGGCCGCATTCGCATCGGCTACCTGTCCGCCGACTTCCGCCGCCATGCGACGGCAAGCCTGATCGCCGAGCTCCTGGAGCGCCACGACCGCCGCCGCTTCGAGATCGTCGGCTATTGCTTCAGCGCGGACGACGGCAGCGACATGCGCCGGCGCCTGATCACTGCCTTCGACCGGTTCGTCGATATTCGCAAACTCACACATGCCGAGGCTGCCCGCCGCATCGGCGACGACGGCATTGACATCCTGGTCGACCTCAAGGGCTATACCAAGGATGCGCGCAGCGAGATCCTGGGCTACCGGCCGGCCCCGATCCAGGTCAGCTACCTTGGCTATCCCGGCACGCTCGGCGCCGACTTTATCGACTACATCATCGCCGACCCGTTCGTGGCGCCGATGCACCAGCAGGCGCGCTTCACCGAGCAGATCGTGCATCTGCCCGACTGCTATCAGCCCAACGACACGCGCCGGGCGATCGCCGAGCCGGCACCGACCCGGGCGCATTGCGGGCTGCCCGACGGGGCGTTGGTGTTCGCCTCCTTCAACAACGCCTACAAGATCACGCCCGCGGTGTTCGCCGTCTGGATGCGCCTGCTGGCGGCGGTCGAGGGCAGCGTGCTGTGGCTGCTCGACGCCAATCCCCTCGCCAAGGCCAACCTGCGACGCGAGGCGGCGGAGCGGGGCATCGATCCCTCCCGGCTCGTGTTCGCGCCGAAGTTGCCGGCGGAGCAGCACCTGGCGCGCCAGCGCCTCGCCGACCTCTTCCTCGATACCCTGCCGGTCAACGCGCATACGACTGCCAGCGACGCGCTGTGGGCGGGGCTGCCGGTGCTGACCTGCGCCGGCGAGGCGTTTGTCGGCCGTGTGGCCGGCAGCCTGCTCCAGGCCATAGGCCTGCCCGAGCTCGTCACCCACACCTTGCAGGACTACGAGGCGCTCGCCCTGCGGCTCGCGACGGAGCCGGAGCTGCTGGCGGGATTGCGCCGGCGGCTCCAGGCCAACCGGCGATCGGCGCCGCTATTCGATGCCGAGCGCTACGTCGCCAACATCGAGGCCGCGTACGCGCACATGGCCGCGCGCGCGGCCAGCGGGCAGGCGCCGCGGGCCTTCGCCGTCGCCGACCTCGAGCAGGACCGGACACCCGTCCGCGCCGCCGGCGCACAGAAGAAGCGGGCGGGCGGCGGCGCCCTCGATGCCGTGCTGGCGGCATTGGCGCCAATCGGGGAGAACGAGCCCCCCGCGCTGGCCTTAGATGAGCCGCGCAGGGGCTCGCCGGGACGATAGCTCCCGGTGCAAGGCGCGCGATGACAACGGTGAGATACACAAAGCGCGGAAAAACTCTAGCCGCGCCCCTGACCGATCAGCTCGATATTTAGTCGCACGCAGTCGCCGGGATAGGTGATCTCGCCGACATAGATCACCACGCCGGTCCCATCGATCACCACGCAGCGCGCCTCGGCCGTGGGGGCGTTCAGGGCAATTCCCAGGTACCGCGCCGTCTCCATGTCGGCGGCGCCGATCGCCAGCGTCTGGTGGGCGCGCGAGATCTCGAGGTCGTCCATCTCGGAGACCACCGCCAACGCCGCCCGGGTCGAGAACAGCTTGGGCGCGCGGGCGTGGATGTGCTTGGCCACGTGCACGCGCGCGTAGGCGTAGGCCTTGTTGCTGCGCCGCTGGACGCTGCGGATGAAGACGTAGGCCGGCGCCGGCGCCCCGTCGCCCTCCTCGATCCGGGGCGGCGGCGCATCACCTACGGGCAGCAGGTGTGGGACATTGTCGCGAATGGGCGCAATCAGGCTCTCCCAATCGGTGGCGAGCTGGATCCAGGGGTGCCGCTCCGGCGCCTTGGTGACGAAGGTGCCGCGCCCCTGCTGCGACTTCACCAGCCCCTCGTTCTGCAGCAGGTCGATGGCCTGGCGCACGGTGACGCGGGCAACGCCGAACTCGCGCTCGAGCTCCTCCAGCGTCGCCATCTTGGCGCCCACCGCCCAGTGCCCGTCGCGGATGCGCCGGCGCAGCACGGAGGCGACCTGCAGATAGCGCGGGATGCGGTTGTCCGCGTCCTGATGCGCGAACGGCTTGCGCGCCCGGATGGCCATATCTCCCGTCCTCTTCCCTGCCGTCGGTCGTGTTCCCTGCAGGAAGGCTGCCCCTGGGTCAAGCCGCCCCCTGCAACGGGGCTCAGCCGGGGCTCGCCTCGCGCGCGTCGACCGTGCCGCTGATCAGGTTCTCGCCCATCAGCCGCGCTGCATCGATAACAGGGTCCGTCCGGGCCGGCCCGATCTCCCCCGCCATCTCCGCCATGCGCGCCGCGAGCTGCCGGGCCGCTGCCTCCGCCATCTCGACGTTCACCGCCTCGAACGCCACCCTGGAGCCCGGCACCATGCGCCCGAGCGCTGGAATATCGGCGGAGATGACGGCGGCAATCTTGGGATACCCGCCCGTCGTCTGCCGGTCGGCCAGGAGGACGATCGGCAGGCCGTTGCCCGGCACCTGGATGGCGCCGGTGGCGATGCCGTCGGAGACGATGTTGTAGCCCTTGGCCGAGTGCTCGAGCGGCGGGCCCTCGAGGCGAATGCCCATGCGGTCGGAGGCGCGCGAGGTGGTGTAGGTGCTGCCGAGCAAGGTCGCGAGGCCCATTTTTGTGAAGTAGTCGTCCTGCGGCCCGAGAATGACGCGGATGCGCGCGGGTGGAGACAGATCGAGCGTCGGCAGCATGACCTCGCCGCGCTCGGCCGCGATCGCCTGGCGCAGAGGCAGCACGTCTCCGGCTCTGAGCGCGCGGCCGGCAAAGCCGCCAATTGCGCCCCGCGTCAGCGTCGACTGGCTGCCCATCACGGGGGCGATGTCGAAGCCGCCCTCCACGGCGAGATAAAGCACGGCGCTGCCGCTGAGCGCGCCGACCTTCAGGACCTCGCCGCGCCGCAGGCGGGCACTTTCGAAGAGAGAGAGACGCCGACTGGCTTGGCCGTCGGGTGCAACGATCTCGACGTGTGCCTGCCCGCCGGCCAGGGCGATGCGCACGCTGTCGGCCTCGACCGCGAGGCTCGGTCCTTGGTAGGCAATCTCGAGCCCCCCCATCTCCGGCGGATTGCCGGCCAGCAGGTTGGCCGCGGCGAGGCTGACGCGATCGAGCGCGCCGGAGACCGGCACGCCGAGGTGCTGGTAGCCGAAGCGGCCGAGGTCCTGCACCGTGGTCATCAGCCCCGGTGCAACCACACGCAGGCCCGCTGTCATGGCCGTGCCCCGACTGGGGCGAGCTGCAGTTCGCCGGCGGCCGCCTGCGCCAGTAGCGCCTCGTAGTCGGCGCAGGAGATGGGCTCGAACGTCACGGTGTCCCCGGCGGCAAGCAGGGTCGGCGGGCTCAGACGCATGTCCCACATGGGCACCGGCGTGCGGCCCAGGATGTGCCACCCGCCGGGGCTCTCCTGCGGGTAGATCACCGTCATGGCAATGGCGACGGCGATCGACCCCATTGGCACCTTGACGCGCGGGTCCTCGCGCCGCGGCAGGTTGAACGCGTCAGGCAGCCCGCCGAGATAGGGCAGGCCCGGCAGGAAGCCCATCATGTAGATGTGCTGCGGCGTCGTGCTGTGCTGCTCGACGACTTGGGCGACGCTCATTTCCGTGCGGGCTGCCACCTCGGCGAGGTCGAGACCCAGGCTGTCGTCGTAGCAGGCCGGGATATGCCAGCGCCGGCCTTGGCTCTCGCTTGCCACGAGGCCCTCGACCAGCGGCGCGAGGTGGCGCTCGAGCTGCCTGCGCGGCAGGCGCACCGGATCGTAGTGCACCATCAGCGAGCGAAAGGTCGGCACGGTCTCGACCACGCCGGCGATGGCGGCGGCCTCGAGCCTGTGCGCCAGTGCGAGGACGAGGCTGCTCAGCGCGCCGTCAATGCGATCGCCGAACTCCACCACCAGAGCGGTGTCGCCGCAGGGCAGGTACCGGGGCGCGAGAGAGGATTTTGTCGAAGGGGTCTGCACGAGGCTCAACAAGTCGCACCAAAGCGGGCTACAATGGCGCCGCACGGGTCGCCGGCAATATTGTATGGTCTTCCTATAGATAGTACCATGCCGGCGCTCACCTCATCTACCTCACCTGGAACGACCTCACCGGGGGACGCAGCAAACATGGCTCGAACCGTCAATCTCAACGCCGATATCGCAGAGGGCTATGGAGCCTACGACATCGGCAACGACGCCGAGCTGATGAAGATCATCAAGTCGGCGAGCGTTGCCTGTGGCTTCCATGCCGGCGACGCCAACACCATGCGCCGCCTGTGCATGCTGGCCAAGGAGCTGGGCGTGAGTGTGGGCGCGCATCCCGGTTTCAACGATCTGTGGGGCTTCGGCCGGCGGCGCATCCAGATGAAGCCCTCCGACCTCGAGTACCAGACTGCCTACCAGATCGGCGCGCTGCAGGGAATCGCGGCCTACGCCGGCCTCGAGGTCACCCACCTCAAGGCGCACGGGGCCCTCAACAACATGGCGGCCGAGGACGAAGGCTATGCCATGGCCATCGGCCGCGCCATCAAGGCCGTCGATGCCAAGATCATCTACGTGGCGCTCTACGGGTCGCAGATGCAGCGGGCCGCCGAGAAGCTCGGGCTGCCGCTGGCGCTCGAGGGCTTCCCCGACCGGCGCTACGACGAGCACGGCAATCTAGCCTCGCGCGGCATTCCGGGCACCGTGCTGAAGGACCCCAAGGCTGCCGGCGAGCAGGCGCTGCGCATGGTGCGCGACGGCGAGATCGTTGCGCTCAACGGCAAGACCATCAAGGTCAAGGTCGACACCCTGTGCGTCCATGGCGACGAGGCGACCGGCGTTTTGGTCGCGCGCGGCATTCGCAAGGCGCTCGAGGAGGCGGACATCCAGATCGTGCCGCTGACCGAGATGAAGCTCTAGGCGGGCCCCGCGTGCAGCACCCCAAACCAGCCATCGCCATCATCGGCGGCACGGGCACTCTGGGCTCCGGCCTCGCGCACCGGCTGGCCGCCGCCGGCTATCGCATCGTGCTGGGCTCGCGTGTGGCGGCGAAGGCCGAGGAGGCGGCCCGCGCGCTCCCCGCCCCAGCCGGGTCACCGCCACATCGCGGCGCGGCCAACGAGGAGGCCGCCGCGGCCGGCGAGGTCGTGATCGTCACCGTTCCCTGGGCGAGCCAGGCCGAGATCCTCGACGCAATTGCGCCGCATGTGGTGGGCAAGCTCGTGGTCGATACGACGGTGCCGCTGGTGCCGCCTAGGGTGGCCCGCGTGCAGCTGCCGCCCGAGGGGTCCGCGGCGCTCGCCGCACAGAAGCGGCTCGGTCCCAGCGCGCGCGTCGTGGCGGCGTTCCACAACGTGGCCGCGCACAAGCTGCAGCAGGACGTGGCCATCGATTGCGACGTGCTGATCTTCGGCGACGAGCCGAAGGATCGCGCCATCGTGGCGGAGCTTGCCAAGGCAGTTGGCCTGCGCGGGGTGCACGGCGGGCCGCTCGTGAACTCGGTAGCGGCGGAGGCCCTGACCTCGGTGCTGATCGGCATCAACCGCAACTACAAGGCCGACGGCGCCGGCATCCGTATCACCGGCATCGTCACGGACTAGTGTCCTGTCTTTCGAATTGCCTTCGTGCGTGCCGGCAAGGTGGTAGGCAATTCGGAGACAAAAGGACACTAGCAAGTCTAAGGTTCTAGTGTGGTTTTGTCTCCGCAATGCCGAGATGAAGCGAGCCGGCAAGGGTGTCGGCATTTCGGAGACACCACACTAGCATCTCGCAACGGAAGGCACAGTGAGCGAGATCACCATCACGCCGCTCGGCGGCATCCCGCAGGTTCGCCCCGGCGACGACCTGCCGGCCCTGCTGATCGCCGCCATCGAGCGCACCGGCCGCAAGCCGTGCGCGCGCGACATCGTGGTGGTGGCCCAGAAGATCGTCTCCAAGGCCGAGGACTGTTACATCGACCTCGAAGACGTCGAGCCGAGCCCGCGCGCCAAGGCGCTCGCCCGCATCACCCGCAAGGACGTACGCCTGGTCGAGGCGATCCTGTCGGAGGCCACCGAGGTCGTTCGCGCCAAGCCCAACATCCTGATCGTTGCCACGCCCCAGGGCCTGGTCATGGCCAATGCCGGTATCGATCAGTCCAATCTCGACGAGAAGGACCACGGCCAGCGCGTGCTGCTGCTGCCGGAGAAGCCCGACCAGAGCGCGGCCGAGATCAAGGCGGCGCTCGACCGGCATTTCGGCGTCGACATGGGGGTGATCATCTCCGACAGCGTCGGCCGGCCGTGGCGGCTCGGCACCGTCGGCCTCGCCATCGGCGCGGCCGGCGTGCCAGCGCTGTGGGATCGCCGGGGGGAGCCTGACCTCTCGGGGCGCAAGCTCGAGGTCACCGAGGTGGGGTTTGCCGACGCGGTGGCGGCCGCCGCCGTACTGGCGATGGGCGAGGCCGCCGAGGGCCTGCCCGCGGCCATCGTGCGCGGGCTCGACTGGACGGCGCCGGCCAGGCCCGCAGCCGACCTGGTGCGGCCTCGGTCAGAAGATCTCTTCCGATGAGCCGGGTGGCATCGGCAAGCGACACCTACGTGGCGCTGTCGGGCGGCGTCGGCGGGGCCAAGCTCTCCCTCGGGCTGGCGCATCTGTTGGTCGAGCGGCTCGCCGTCGTCCTCAACACGGGCGACGACTTCGAGCACCTGGGGCTCCACATCTCGCCCGACGTCGACACTGCGCTCTATACGCTGGCCGGCATCGTCAACCCGGACACCGGCTGGGGGCTCTCCGGCGAGACCTGGACGTTCATGGAGGCGGTTGCGCGACTTGGCGCGGCGACCTGGTTCCGGCTGGGCGACGGCGATCTGGCAACCCACGTCGAGCGCACGCACCGCCTGCGGGACGGGGAGACCCTCACCGAAGTCTGCGCGCACCTGGCGGCGCGGCTCGGCATCGCCGCGCGCATCGTGCCCATGACCGACGACCGGCTGCGCACCGTGGTCGAGACGGACGCGGGCACGCTCGCCTTCCAGGAGTACTTTGTACGCGAGCAATGTCGGCCGGCGGTGCGCGCCATCCGCTTCGAGGGGGCGGCCGCGGCCAAGCCCGCGCCGCAGGTGCTGGAGGCGCTCTCCGCGCCGGGCCTCGCCGGCATCATCGTCTGCCCGTCCAATCCCTGGCTCAGCATCGATCCGATCCTGGCCGTGCCCGGCCTGCGCGAGGCGCTGCGAGCCAGGGGCGTGCCCATCGTCGCCGTATCTCCCATCATCGCCGGCAAGGCTGTGAAAGGGCCGACCGCCAAGATCATGGCCGAGCTGGGCCTCGCGGCCGACTGCATCTCCATCGCCCGGCACTACGGCAGGCTGCTCGACGGCCTCGTCATCGACCAGGCGGACGCGGATCAGGCCGGCGATATGCCCTTGCCCGTGCTCGTTACCCCCACCCTGATGCGCAGCCTCGACGACAGGATAGCGCTCGCCCGGCAATGTCTGGCATTCTGCGCCCGGCTCGCCGCCGATCCGAAGCGAGCCGCAGGTGAGGGACGCAAACAGGCCACGCCATGAGCCGACCGGTCTCAGCCATCATCCCCGTCAAGACGCTGAGCCAGGCCAAGCGCCGGCTGGCGCCAGTTCTGCCCGATGCCGCGCGCGCGCGGCTGGTGCTGACCATGTTGGAGGACGTGCTCGCTGCCGTGGCGCAGGTCGAGAGCATCGGCCGGGTGGTGGTCGTCACGCCCGATGCGCGGGTGGCGGAGCTGGCACAGGGCATGGGCGCGGTGGTGCTGCGCGAGCGGCGCGCTGCCGGCCTCAATGCCGCCGTGCGCCGGGGCCTCGCCGATGCCGCCGCGCAGGGGGACTCCCAGGCGCTGGTGCTGCCGGCCGACCTGCCGCTGGCGACGCCGGAGGAATTGCGCCGTCTCGTGGAGGCCGATGGCGACGCCTCGTCGCAGGCCTCGGTTACGCTGGCTCCCGCCGGCGATGGCGACGGCACCAACGCGCTCTGTCTTGCACCGCCCGATGCCCTGGAGCCCGGCTTCGGCCCGGGAAGCTTCCTGCAGCACCTGGCCCAGGCGGTGGCGAAGGGGCTCGAGATCAAGGTGCTGCGGCTACCGGGCCTCGCCCGCGACATCGACCAGCCGCGCGACCTGGCCCGGCTGCTGGCGCACCCGCAGACCGCCGAGCGCTATGCCTTCCTGGAGCCTTATGTGACAGCGGCCGATCGCGCCGCGCAGCCCCATTCGCGAGGTCGCGAGCAATGATGGCCCCCGCCACCCGCAGCGCGCTTGCGGCCGCAGAGCGCCGGAAACACCTGACGTCGGCACAGGCGATGGCGCTTGCCGCATGCGAGGATGTCGCTGGGCTGGCCGCCCTCGCGGAGCAGCACTGCCTCGCCGGCCACGGCACGCATGTCACCTTCTCCAAGAAAGTCTTCATCCCGCTCACCAAGCTCTGTCGGGACGTGTGCCACTACTGCACGTTTGCGCACGCCCCCCGTAAAAGCGAGCCGGCATACCTCTCCCCTGACGCAGTGCTTGAGATCGCGCGGGCGGGCCGGGCGGCCGGCTGCAAGGAGGCGCTGTTCACGCTGGGCGATCAGCCGGAGCTGCGCTACGCCGCTGCGCGCGAGGCGCTCTCGGCGCTGGGCGCCGCCTCGACGCTCGACTACCTGGAGATGTCGGCGGCGCTGGTGCTGAAGGAGACCGGCCTGCTGCCGCACCTCAATCCCGGCGTCATGGACGAGAGTTGGCTTGCACGCCTGAGAAAAGTGTCGGTGTCGCAGGGCATCATGCTGGAGACGGCCTCCGACCGGCTCTCGCGGCGCGGTGGCCCGCACTTCGGCTCGCCCGACAAGGCGCCGGCGGTGCGCCTCGCCACGCTGAAGGCGGCCGGCCGCGCCCGCGTGCCCTTCACCACCGGCATCCTGATCGGCATCGGCGAGACGCGCGCCGAGCGCATCGAGGCGCTGCTCGCCATCCGCGCCATCCACGAGCGCTACGGGCATGTCCAGGAGATCATCATCCAGAACTTCCGGGCCAAGCCCGGCACGCGCATGGCGGGCGCCGAGGAGCCCTCGCTCGACGACCAAGTCTGGACTATCGCCGTGGCGCGGCTGATCTTCGGGCCGACCATGAACATCCAGGCGCCGCCAAACTTGCGGCCCGAGGGTCTCGCCCAGCTCATCCGCGCCGGCAGCAACGACTGGGGCGGCGTGTCGCCGGTGACCCCCGACCACGTCAACCCCGAAGCCCCCTGGCCGCACCTGGCCGATCTCGAGCATGCCACCGAGGTGGCCGGCCGCACGCTCGTCGAGCGCCTGGCAATCTATCCCGAATATCTAACTCCCTCTCCCCGCTTGCGGGGAGAGGGTTGGGGTGAGGGGCAGCCGAGGGCGCCGACGATGTGGCTCGACCCTGCACTGCGTGCGCCCACGCTGCGCCAGATGGATGCCGCTGGCCTGGCGCGCGAGGATCAATGGGCGCCGGGCGGGGCCGAGCAGCTGCCGCAACCCCTAGTCGCGCGCGTCGGCGACGCGGGCGCCTCGCCGTCGCCGGCGATCGGGCGAATCCTCGATCGCGTCGGCGCGGGCGAAAGGCTGGATGAGCCGGACATCATCACGCTGTTCGACGCCCGCGGCCGTGACTTCACAACGGTGTGCCGGGCCGCCGACCGGCTGCGCGCGGCGCGCGTCGGCGACACCGTCACCTACATCGTCAACCGCAACATCAACTACACCAACATCTGCACCTACGGCTGCAAGTTCTGCGCCTTCTCCAAGGGCCGGCACAGCCTCGGCCACCGCGACACCCCCTACGACCTCGACCTCGAGGAGATCGCCAGCCGCACGACCGAGGCATGGGCGCGCGGCGCCACCGAGGTGTGTCTGCAAGGTGGCATCAAGCCCGGCTACACGGGCGCCACCTACCTAGCCATCCTCGAGGCGGTGAAATGGGCCGCCCCCGACATCCACGTGCACGCCTTCTCGCCGCTGGAGATCCGCACCGGCGCCGATACCCTCGGGCTGTCGCTCTTCGACTATCTGTCGCGTCTGAAGGATGCCGGCCTGGCAAGCTTGCCCGGCACGGCAGCCGAGATCCTCGACGACGAGGTGCGCGCCATCCTCTGCCCCGACAAGATCACCACGGCCGAGTGGCTGGAGGTGATGGAGACGGCGCACAAGGTAGGCCTCAGAAGCACCGCCACCATCATGTTCGGCCACGTCGACGGCTATCGGCATTGGGCGCGCCACCTCCTGCGCGTGCGCGCGCTGCAGGAGAAAACCGGCGGCTTCACCGAGTTCGTGCCGTTGCCGTTCGTGCACATGGAGGCGCCGATCTACCTCAAGGGCCAATCACGCAAAGGGCCGACGTTCCGCGAGGCCGTCCTCATGCACGCGGTGGCGCGGCTGGCGCTCGATCCGGTCATCCCCAACATCCAGGCCTCGTGGGTGAAGATGGGGCCCGACGGCGCCGCCCTGTGCCTCGATGCCGGCTGCAACGACCTCGGTGGCGTGCTGATGAACGAATCCATCACCCGGGCGGCCGGCGCCATGCACGGCCAGGAGGTCTCCGCCGCCGAGCTCGAGGGCCTGATCCGCGGGCGCCGACGCCCGCCCCGGCAGCGCTCGACGCTTTATGGACCAGTGGCGAACTCCCCCGCGGCCGAGACTGTAGGTTGGGTTAGCGCGGCCCCGTCGGAGATAATTCAGCGCGTCGGCCAGCCCCGCGCGTAACCCAACGTGCAGGCGCAGACCCACGTTGGGTTACGCGCGGATCAGCGTTCGGGAGACCAAATCCGCCACGGTGGCCGCGCTAACCCAACCTACGCGCGGTGCGCCGGCCGGGATGACAGGCACGGAACACTTGTACTAAGAATAGGACAATAGGATTACTGGGCGGACATCGGCGGGACGATGGCAAAGGGCACACAGAGGGGGCCGTTCGACTTCCCGACGGGCATCGAGGACGCGGGCGTCCGCGCCAGAGCTGTCGCCCTCTTGAGGCAGAAGGGCGTTCGCCTGCCGACCTTCGCCGAGCTGGCCGAGCCGGCGCGCATCCCGCCCGACCTGCGCGCGGGCCTCGCCGCCATCGGCCCCGACGACCCCCACCCGCACAACCTCTATCGCGTGCACTGGTTCAACGATGCCGCCCGTCGGGCCCAGGTCGCAACACCCGTGCACGTCGAGCTCCCGGCGGCGCTGACCGGCGTCAGCGCCCGTATCGTGGTGGCACTCGGCGACCTGTTCCCCATGATCCGCGCGCACAAAGTGCTCGCCGCCTACGCCTGCCTCGCCCCGCGCCTGGTGTCGGGGCGCTTCGACCCCACGCAGCAGCGCGCGGTGTGGCCGTCGACCGGCAACTACTGCCGCGGCGGGGTAGCGATCTCGCGCATCCTCGGCTGCCGCGGCGTCGCGGTGCTGCCCGAAGGCATGAGCCGGGAGCGTTTCGAGTGGCTGGAGCGGTGGGTGAGCGCGCCTGGGGACATCGTGCGCACGCCAGGCACGGAATCCAACGTCAAGGAGATCTACGACGCCTGCGCCGAGCTCGCGCGCGATCCCGCCAACGCCATTCTCAATCAGTTCAGCGAGTTCGGCAATTACCTGGTGCACCGGCGCTGCACCGGGCCGGCGCTGGAGAGCATCTTCGAAGCGCTGCGCAAGCGCTCGCCGAGCCTGCGGTTGGCGGGCTTCGTCTCGGCCAGCGGCTCGGCCGGCACGCTCGCCGCCGGCGACCATCTCAAGGCACAGCACGGGACGAAGATCGCCGTGGTCGAGGCGGTCGAGTGCCCGACGCTGCTGATGAACGGTTACGGCGAGCACAACATCCAAGGCATCGGCGACAAGCACGTGCCGCTGATCCACAATGTCATGAACACCGACCTCGTGATCGGCGTCAGCGACCAGGCGACGGATGGCCTCAGCGCCGTCTTCAACACCGGCATCGGCCGGGACTTTCTCGCGCGACGGCTCGGCGTGGCGCCGGAGCTGGCCTCCGCCTTCCGCCATTTCGGCCTCTCCTCCATCGCCAACGTGCTCGGCGCCATCAAGATGGCAAAGCACTTGGCGCTCGGACCCGACGACCTGGTCGTAACGGTGGCGACCGACGGCCACGAGATGTACGCGAGCGAGCTCACGCGCTATCTCGAGCGCCGCCACAACCTGGGCGAGCTTACGCCCGGGGTGGCCGCCGAGATCGTCGGCCGGCATCTGTTGGGCGCCGGCACCGAGCACGTCCTCGACGCCACCGAGCGTGAGCGCCAACGCATCTTCAACCTCGGCTACTTCACCTGGGTGGAGCAGCAGGGTGTGGCGCTCGCCGACTTCGACCGCCGCCGCAGCCAGGTTTTTTGGCACGGCCTCACCGATCTCGTGCCGCAATGGGACGAGATGATCACCGCCTGCAACCGCGACAGCGGCATGGCCGCCGCGGCCTGAGCAATCGCTCGAGGAGATGGAAGAACCGATGAGCACCGACACTCTGGTCAAGCCCTACCAGGAGTTGCGCAACGCGACGCTCGCCCGCGACCGCGGCCTGCGCGAGAAGGTGATGTCGCTCGAGGCGGCGGCGAAGCTGGTGGAGAACGGCGACCACGTCGCCATCGGTGGCTGCACCATGTCGCGCACGCCGGTCGCCATGATCTGGGCGCTGATCCGCGCGCGCAAGCAGAACCTCGTCGTCTCGCGCTCCATCACGTCGACCGAGGGCGACCTGCTTTTCGCCTCCGGCACTTCCAGGCACGTCATCACCAGCTGGTTCACGCAGGGCATCGTCTGGGGCGTGTCCAAGGTGATGCGCCACTACACCGAGGGCAAGCTCGCCCGCTTCGACGAGTGGAGCCACATGTCGATCGGCCTGCGCTACCGCGCCGGCGCCATGGGCATCCCCTTCATGCCCTCGCGGTCGATGATCGGCTCGGACGTGGGCAAGCGCGTTGGTGAGGAGCTGAAGACCATGATATGCCCCTTCACCAGCGAGGAGATCGTGCTGCTGCCCGCGCTCAACCCCGACGTGGCGCTGATCCACGTGCAGCGCTGCGACGCGTACGGCAACGCCCAGCTCGACGGCCTGCAGTTCATGGACATCGATATGGCGATGGCGGCCAACAAGGTGATCCTGACGACCGAGCGCATCGTCTCCAACGACCAGATCCGGCGTACGCCCGACGCCACGCGCATCCCCTTCTTCACCGTCGAGGCGGTGGTCGAGGCGCCGATGGGCGCAGCCCCGCACGAATGCTACGGTCTTTACGAGCCCTTTTTCTCGCATCTCGACGACTACGCCGAGCGCACATCGAAGGACCCGGTGCGTGGCTGTCAGCAATATCTCGAGGAGTTCTACTACGGGCCCAAGTCGTGGTCCGACTATCTCTCCAAGCTCGGCATGGAGGCCGTGCTCGATGCGTGCCGCCGCGGCAGGAGCGTCCACAATGACTAAGCCCGCCGGCAAGCCATCCGCCTACACCGCCTCCGAGCTGCTTGCCGTGATGGCCGCACGTTTGCTCAAGGACGGCCAGATCGTGTTTGCCGGCGTCGGCATCCCGCTCTTAGCCGCCACGCTTGCCCAGCGCAACGTCGCGCCCCACCTCACCATCCTGTTCGAGGGCGGCACCATCGGTCCCTTCATCGTGCCGGGCGAGCTGCCGCCGTCGACCAATGAGCAGCGCTGCACGCGCCGCGCCAACATGGTGCTGCCGATCACCGACGTGCTGTTGCTGCTGCAGCGCGGTTACGTCGACGTCGGCTTCATGGGCGGCGCGCAGATCGACCGCTTCGGCAACCTCAACTCGTCCTTCATTGGCGATGCCGACAATCCCAAAATCAGGTTGCCCGGCACCGGCGGCGGCAACGACATCTCCTCGCTCACCAACATGATCGTGGCCATGAAGCATGAGAAGCGACGCTTCGTCGCCGACGTCGATTTCATCACCTCGCCGGGCTGGATCAGGGGCAAGCGCACCCGCGCCGAGAGCGGCCTGCCCCAGGGCGGCATGTGGCGCGTCGTCACCGACCTCGCGATTCTGGGCTTCGATGAGGACACCCGCGAGATGAATGTGCTGGCGCTGCACCAGGGCGTGACGCGCGAGGAGGTGCAGGACAACACGGGCTTCAAGCTGCTGTTCGACGCGCGCCTGGAGACGGCCGAGCCGCCCCGCCGGGAGGAGCTCGCCGTGCTGCGCGAGCTCGACCCCGAGCGGCTGTATACGGGGTAATGGCGTCATGCCCGCGTCGTGTCGAAGACACGCCTTCGGCATGATGGCGGGGATCCACGCCAGCGGATGGTTGCATGGATGCCCGCCTCCGCGGGCATGACGGACGAGGGAGTACTCATGGCCAAGAAAAAGCAGACCGTGTTCGGCATCGCCATGCGCAATTTCACCAAGTATCCGGAGATGCCGAGCGCCGGGGAGCTGATCGAGTTCGGCGAGCGCATGGAGGCGCTGGGCTACGAGTCGATCTGGGCCTGGGACCACATCCTCCTCGGCGTCGATCCCAACTTCCCAATCCACGAGGCGCTGACCATCCTCACCGCCATCGCCGCGCGCACCACCAAGATCAAGATCGGCACCGGCATCCTGGTGATGCCGATGCGCAATCCGGTGATCCTCGCCAAGGAGCTCGCCACCATCGACCACATCTCCAACGGCCGACTGCTCGTCGGCGCGGCGGTCGGCTGGTACAAGCGGGAGTTCGACTCCATGGGTGTCGACTTCCACCAGCGCGGCAAGATCATGGAGCAGAGCCTCGAGATTATCCATCGGCTGTGGACCGAGGCGAAGGTCGATGGCGACTATCCGCCCTACAAGCTGCGCGGCGCCGTGCTCTATCCCAAGCCCATACAGAAGCCGCGCCCGCCGATCCTGATCGGCGGCTACGTCGATGCCGTCCTCAGGCGCGCCGCCACCAAGGGCGACGGCTGGCTCACCTACTACTACACGGCCGAGAGCTTTGCGCGCGCGTGGGCCAAGATCCGCGGTTATGCCGAGGAGGCCGGACGCGACCCCGATACGCTCATCTCCACCAACCAGCTGCCGATCTGCATCGGCCCTCGCGCCAAGATCGAGGCACCGATGCGGCAATGGCTGCAGACGGAGTGGGACTATGCCTCCTGGTCGGAGTCGACCATGGAGAGCGCCATCATGGGTACGGTGGAGGAGTGCGTCGAGCAGCTCGAGCCGCACATCGCCACCGGCATCGACCGCATAATCTTTGTGCCCTACCGCTATGAAAATGAGCAGGTCCAGGCGGTGGCGAAGGAGATCATCCCGCGGCTCATGAGAAAGATGACGTGAGCGGGCAGGCGCGCCGTGTTTTTCCTTGCCGTCTGCTTGTCAGGGATGTGAGCCTCTCATATCCTCCCAGTGTGATGGTGTTACTAACATTAGGATAACTGACCAGCCGTCACCTCGAGCGGGAGGAGCCTCTCGGCAGGACTGCACGTCACAGCAACGGGAGACGCGTATGACATCAACAGCCCTCAGATCCGCACTCGCCGCGGTCGGCGCCATGCTGCTCGCCGGCACCGCAGCAGCGCAGGACACCATCAAGATCGGCGTCACGCAGCCTTTGACGGGCGCCTTTGCAGCCTCCGGCAACTACGTCGCCCAAGGCGCCAAGATCGCCGAGGAGGAGATCAACCGCGCCGGCGGCGTGCTCGGCAAGAAGATCCAGCTCATCATCGAGGACAACAAGTCGAACCCCACCGAGGCGGTGGCCACGGCCGAGAAGCTGATCGTGCGCGACAAGGTGCCGGTGATGATGGGCGCCTGGAGCTCGACGCTGACGCTCGCCGTGATGCCCAAGCTCGAGGAATACAAGGTGCCGATGCTGGTCGAGACCTCCTCGTCCGGCAAGATCACCGTCTCCGGCAACCCCTACATCTTCCGCATCAGCCCCACCTCCGAAATGGAGGCCAAGTCCTTCACGCCGCTGTTCAAGACGCTCAACATCAAGAAGGCGGACTTCCTGGCCACCAACAACGACTTCGGCCTCGGCGCCTCCAAGGAGTTCTCGGAAGCGGCCAAGGCGAGCGGCGTGCAGGTCGGCGTCATGGAGACCATGGACCCCAAGGCCACCGATTTCTCGGCCCAGCTCGCCAAGATCAAGGCCTCGGGCAGCGACACGCTATTCGTGACCACGGCGGTCGAGCAGATCACCCTGATCCTGAAGCAGGCCAAGGACCAGCAGCTCACCGCCCGCATCATCACGACGGGAGGCTCCAACTCGCCCGATCAGCTGATCGCGCAAGCCGGTGACGCCGCCAACGGCTCCTTCCATCTCGTGTTCTTCACGCCCTGGTTCCCCGAGGCCGTCAAGAACCCGGATATCGCCAAGAGGTTCGTGGCGATCTGGAACGAGAAAAAGCACAACGTCGGCGGACTGACCGAGGGCTTCCGCGGCTGGGATGGCCTGCACGTCATCGTCGCGGCCATCAAGGCCGCCGGCAAGGCCGACTCCGAGGCGATCCGGGCGGCGCTCTGGAACGTCAAGGTAAAGGGCATCAACGGCGACATCGCCTTCATCAAGCAAGGTCCGCCCGGCAAGGAAAGCGCGCAAAACGTGCCCTCCGTCTACCTCGTCAAAATCGACGGCGGCAAGGTGCTGAGGCAGTAGACTCATTCCCTCTCCCCATTGTTTTTCACAATGGGGAGAGGGTTAGGGTGAGGGGCAGCTACAGACGCCGGAGCAAGCGGCCGCCCCTCACCCCAGCCCTCTTCCCGCGCTGATCTGGTGCGAGGCTAGGTCGGCGAAGCGCGGCGAGAGGGGGAGCCATCGCTCCATGGATCAGCTGCTGCAGCACGGCCTCAATGCCCTCATCCTGGGCGGAACCTATGCGCTGCTGGGGATCGGGCTGACGCTGATCTTCGGCATCATGCGGGTGGTCAACTTCACCCACGGCGAGCTGTACAGTTTCGGTGCCTACATGATGTTCATGTGGGTGATGTTCGCCGGGGTGAATTTCTTCCTCGCCCTCGTGCTGGCGGTGGTGCTCGGCGTCGCGCTGGGCGCGGCCATCGAGTTCCTGCTCCTGCGCCGGTTGCGAGGCGCCGACATCGACACCACCATGCTGGTCATGATCGGCGCTTGGATCGCCTTGCAGAACGCCGAGCAGTTCGCCTGGTCGGGTGTCGCCAAGTCGATCGACAATCCTTTCCCCTCCTCGCCGCTGGTGCTGGGCCCCGTGTCGGTGTCGTGGAACCGGCTGTTCGTGTTCGTCGTGGCCCTGGTCCTCATCGCCGGCAGCTACGCGCTCATCAATCGCACCAGGCTCGGCAAGGCCATGCGCGCCACCTTCCAGGACCGCGAGACGGCGTCGCTGATGGGCGTCGAGATCGGCTTCATCCATACCGCCACCTTCGCGCTTGGGTCGGGGCTGGCGGCGGCCGCCGGCGCGCTATTGGGCCCTGTGTTCGTGGTCTATCCAACCATGGGCGACCTTGCCTCGCTCAAGGCCTTCGCCATCGTCATCCTGGGCGGCCTGGGCAGCATTCCCGGCGCGACGATTGGTGGGTTCATCCTGGCCTTCATGGAGGAGCTCGGCGCCGGCTACGTGTCCTCGGGCTTCCGGGACGGCATGGGCTTCCTGCTCATCATCCTGATCCTGCTGGTCAAGCCGACCGGGCTGTTTGCGCAGAAGGAGCGCATCGGGTGAAGCGGGGCGCCACCATCGCCTGGCTCGCGTTCCTGTTCTCCGTCCCGCTATGGATGGGCGACCTCTACGTCCTGCACGTCCTCATCGTCACCGGCATCTTCATCATCGCGGCGATGAGCCTCAACCTGCTGCTCGGCTACACCGGGCAGCTGAGCCTCGGCCACGTCGCCTTCTTCGGCATCGGTGCCTACGTCTCGAGCCTGGTGGCGCTGGGCTTCGAGGCGCACCTCCTGCCCGGCTGGCTGGTGCGGCTCGAGCCCAAGCCCGTGTGGCTCGCCATGCTGTGCGGCATCGTCTTTGCGGGCCTGTCCGGCTGGGTCATCGGCAAGGTCTCGTTCAAGGTGCGCGGGGCCTATTTCGTCATCGTCACCGTCAGCTTCGCCGAGGTCGTCCGCCTCGTCGCGCTCAACTGGGTGGAGCTGACCCAGGGGCCCATGGCGCTCAACAACATCCCCCCGTTGCGGCTCGGCATCCCGGGGCTGTTCGAGCTCTCCTTCCTGCGCAAGCCGGCCAACTACTACCTCGTGCTCGTCGTCGCGGTCGTCTCCTACATGCTGATCCGCCGCCTCGTGAATTCGCGTGCCGGCCGGGCCATGATAGCGCTGCGGGAGAACGAGCCGCTCGCCAACTCGGTGGGCGTCGACGTCACGCGCGTCCTGGTGCTGGCAACGATGATCTCGGCCGCCATGGCCGGCGCCGCCGGCGCGCTCTATGCCCACTACGTGCGCATCGTCGACCCCGATGTGTTCCTGTTCATCTACACCGTGACGATGGTGATCATGGTGATCGCCGGCGGCAAGGGCACGCTCGCCGGCCCCATCGTCGGCGGCCTCATCTTCGGCCTGCTGCCCGAGGTCCTGCGTGCGTTGCAGATTGCCCCCGAGGTGCAGTGGGTGGTCTATGGCGTGCTGATGATCCTGGTCGTCTATTTCCTGCCCGACGGCATCGTGCCGGCCGCGCGCGGCTGGTGGCAGCGCCGCCGCGAGGCACCGGCCGCGGGCGCGGCGCCGGGCAGCCCCACGCCCGAGGCGGCGCGATGACGGGCTCTGCCGGCATCGAGCTTGCCGTCGAGGGCCTGACCATCCGCTTCGGCGGGCTCACGGCCGTCGACGGGATGACCTTCCAGGTGCGGACCGGCGAGGTGCTCTCCCTGATCGGGCCCAACGGCGCCGGCAAGACCAGTGCCTTCAACGCCATCACCGGCTACATCGAGGCGGTGGGCGGCGACATGCGCTATCGGGGCACGCGCCTCAACGGCCTGAAGCCGAACCAGATCGCGGCCCTCGGCGTCGTGCGCACGTTCCAGAAGACGAGCGTGTTCGCCGGCCAGAGCGTGCACGACAATGTTTTGATCGGGCTGCACCTGCGCTCGCGCCAACAGCCGCTCGCCATCCTGCTCGGCCTGCCGTCGGTGGCGCGCGAGGAGAAGGCGCTGCTGGCCGAGGCCGAGGCGATCCTGCGGTTCGTCGGCCTCCAGGCGCGCGCTGCCCAGGTCGCCTCCTCGCTGCCCTACGGTGAGCTGCGGCTGCTCGAGGTGGCAGTGGCGCTCGCCGCCCAACCCAAGCTGCTGTTGCTCGACGAGCCAGTGTCCGGCATGAACCCGGTCGAGACCGAGAGCTTCATGCGCCTGTTGGGCGAGATCCGCGCCCAGGGTGTCACCGTGCTGCTGGTCGAGCACGACATGAAGATGGTGATGGGCGTGTCCGACCGCATCGTCTGCCTCAACCACGGCCGTATCATCGCCGACGGGACGCCGGCCGAGATCCGCGGCAACTCCGAGGTGGTACGCGCCTATCTCGGCGAGAGGTACGCCCGTGCTCACGGTTGAGGGGCTCGTGTGCCGCTACGGCAAGGTCGAGGCCGTGCGCGACCTGTCGATCGAGGTGCGCCAGGGCGAGCTCGTCACGCTGATCGGCGCTAATGGCGCCGGCAAGACCACCACCTTGAGGGCGATCTCGGGGGTGCTGGCGCCGGCCTCGGGCCGCATCGCCTTCCTCGGCGAGGACATCACGCGCGCCAGCGCCCGGCGCATCCTCGAGATGGGTATCGCCCACTGCCCTGAGGGCCGCCGTGTTTTCCCCCACATGACCGTCGCCGAAAACCTGGAGATGGGTTGCTACCTGCGCCGCGATACGGCCGCCATCGCTGCCGACCTCGATCGGCTCTATCAGCGCTTTCCCATCCTGGCCGAGCGCCGCCACCAGGCCGCCGGCACGCTCTCGGGCGGCGAGCAGCAGATGCTGGCAATCAGCCGTGCCCTCATGTCGCGACCCAGGCTCGTGCTGTTCGACGAACCCTCGCTCGGGCTCGCCCCCAACCTGGTCGAGCGCACCTTCGAGATCATCAAGGGCATCCGCGCCGAGGGCGTCACCGTGGTGATGGTGGAGCAGAACGCGTTCGCGGCGTTGGAGCTCTCGGACCGTTCCTATGTGCTCGAGCAGGGCCGCGTGGCGCTGTCCGGCACCGGCGCCGAGCTGCTCGACAACCCGCACGTCAAGAGCGCCTACCTCGGCGCGTGACGGCTTGGCGCGGGCGGCAGCTCACGCACCGGCAATGATGCCGGCGCCGCGGAAGCCACCGTCGACGGCCACGATCTCGCCGGTCATGTAGCTCGACCGCGTGCCGTCGAGCAGGAACTCGATGACGCTGGCGATCTCGTCCGGCTTGGCGTAGCGGGCGAGCGGCACGTAACGCATCCAGAGCGCGCGGTCGGCCGCGGTGTGCACGGCTTCCACCATCGGCGTGTCGACCGGCCCCGGCGCCACCGAATTGACGCGGATGCCGTAGCGGGCGAGGTCGTTGGCCAGCACTTGCGTCAGCACGATCACCGCGCCCTTGGAGGCGCCATAGGCGCTTCGGCCCTTGCCGCCGCGCAAGCCCGACACGGAGCTGATGTTGACGATGGCGCCGCCGCCGGCGTCCTTCATGATGCGCGCCGCGGCCCGGGCGACGATGAACGTGCCGACCACGTTGACGTCGAGGATCTTGCGGAAGAGATCGACCGGGGTGTCGAGCGCCGGGATGTCGGCGGCAATGCCCGCCGAGTTGACGACGCCGTGCAGACCGCCCAGCGCCTCCGCCGCCATGGCCACCACCTTCTCGACGGCCGCCTCGTCGGTCACGTCCAGAACCGAGGTGAATACGCGTTTCGGCGAGGCGAGCTCGCGGGCAAGGTTCGTCAGCGCCGCCTCGTCCCGGTCGACGGCGGCCACCTTCCAGCCAGCCTCCAGCAGCCGGTGCGCGGTCGCCAGCCCGATGCCCGACGCCCCGCCGGTGACGAGTGCCACCCGATCCTTGGTCTTGCGCGTGGCCATGGCGTTACCGCGTATTCGGCCGGGCGAACATGGCTTCCATCTCGCGCCGGACCTTGACGGCGGGCGCGCCAGCATCGAAGGCCACGTCCGACCACCTGAGGCACTGGCCCTCGGCGATCTCGCCTTTGAGCTTGACCTCATGGGCGAGGCCGAGCGGCAGATAGCCTTCCCTGAGCGAGACATCCGCCGGCACCTGTTTGCCCCACACCAGGAACCCGCCCTCGCCGTCGAGCACCTCGCCGGCCTTCAGGCGCCGCTTGGCGGTCGCCGCCACGTCGGAGTTGAAGCATACCGGCGCCCCCGTCGGCTCCTTGCGCAGGGCGGCGGAGGCCACCGACACGCCGAGCTCGAGCCCGATCATGTGCGTCGGGCGGTAGAGGGCGGAATATTTCCCGCTCTTGTCGGGCAGCAGGTTGTACTCGACGGCGCACTGGCCGGCGTAGGGGCTCTCGCTCTCGATCACGACATAGGTGCCCATGACGAGGTTGTGCGGCACGTCCTTGCCGTCGCGGTAAACCGAGGAGACGACCTCGGTCACGCCCGTCTTCTCGAGCGTGCCGCCTTCGCTCTTGGGCTTGCACACATCGGCCAGCTCGAAGCGCGATGAGGGTGGGAAGGCGAGGCCGTTGGTCTGCGGCACCAGCCCCGTGGCATTGCACACCGCCGTCATCTCGATGCCCGACTTGGTGCCGTCGACGAACGAGTTGAACATCTTGGGATTGATGTGGCTGCGGTCCTTGATCACCAGGTACTGGTCGAGGATGCCCCACACCGTCTCGGGCGTCGACTGGTGGTAGCTTGGGTGGTAGCGCGTGCCCTTGCCGGCGGCGACGATCCTGTAGCCGCAGGTGCGGGCCCAGTCGACGTGCTCGCAGATGAGCGCCGGCTGGTCGCCCCAGGCCAGCGAGTAAACGACGCCGGCCTCCTTGGCCCTGCGCGCCAACAGCGGGCCGGCCAGCGCATCGGCCTCGACGTTGACCATGACGATGTGCTTGCCGTGACGGATCGCCTCCTGGCACAGCTTGATGCCGGTCGCCGGGTCGCCGGTCGCCTCGATCACGACCTCGATCTCGGGGTGGCTGATGACGGCCATGGCGTCGTCGGTGACGAAGGTCTTGCCGGTCTGGAGCGCGTCGGCGAGCGACTTGGCCTCGGTCTGCTCCTTGGGCCAGCCCACGCCGGTCATGCGCTCCCGTGCCCGCTGCGGCATGAGATCGGCCAGCCCCATGAGGTGCATGCCGGTGGTCAAGCGCACCTGGGAGAGGAACATGGTGCCGAACTTGCCGGCGCCGACCTGGCCGATGCGGACCGGCCGATTAGCGGCAGCGCGCTCGCGAAGCATGGACGAGAGATTCATGGGGCGTTCCTCGTGATCGTAGGGCGCAATAGGCGAAGCCGTATTGCGCCGATCTCCGGCAAAACGGCTTCGCCTATTGCGCCCTACTCCTCCACCCTACTCGGCCGCCTGCCGGTAGGACCGCGCAAACGTGAGCAGCGCGTCGTCGGCGCAGGGCTCGATCGGGCGGAAGTCCTGGTGCGCGATCCACTCGGGCCGGGTCGGCTTGCGGATGTGGTTGGAGACGGCATTCAGCGTCAGATACACGATCTTGCGCGAGAACGGCGTGATGTTGCCGGCCGAGCCGTGCACCAGGTTGCCGTGGAACATCAGCACGCCGCCGGGCTTGCCGACCGGCACCACCAGTCCGCCGTCGTCCACCAGCTTCTCCACCGTCGCGTGATCGAGCGTCCACAACGGATAGCTGGTGGTGGCGTTGTCGTGGCCGGCGGCCAGCACGCCGTGCTTGTGGCTCTTGGGAATCAGCATCAGCGGCCCGTTGAAGGTGAAGACCTCGTCCAGGAACACCGAGATGTTCATGGCCTTGGCCTCGGGCATGCCGTCGTCGCGCGCCCAGGTGCCGTAGTCCTGGTGCCACTGCCACACGTCGCCGTCGAACTTGGCTTTGGCGTTGATCTTGAATTGGTGCATGTAGAGCTTCTCGCCGAACAGCTGCTCCACGGGCTCGATCAGGCGCGGATGGCGGCCGAGCAGGCCAAACCCCTCGTTGTAGGTGTGGGCCGCGAAGGCGGTGCGCGGGGCGCCCGATTTCTCGCGCCAGATCTGCGGCCGGTCGAGCTGGTAGATGGCCTCGGCCTCGGTGCGCAGCACGGCCACCTCCTCCTCGGAGAAGCAGGCGGGCAGAAACACCCATCCGTCGTCCTCGAACTGCTTGATCTGCTTGGGGTCGAGCTTCATGGGCGTCCTCCACGCGTTGGTGCTGGTGTTCTCTCGTGCTCTGCGTCGAGCCGTCTTGCAGTCTCCTCGCCGGCCGATGCCGTGTGACCGCGGGCGAGTTCTTCCGCCTCCTCGGCGCGACCGCCGCATATCGCGTCGAGAATGGCCGTGTGCTCGCGCCAGTAGCGGGCCTGGGCGCCCGGGACCGCCAGCATCAGGCCCATGCAGCGCATGAAATGCGGCCACTGGTCGGCCACGGTCTCGATCACGGCGCGGTTGCCCGACAGGCGATGGATGGCGGAGTGGAAGGCTACGTCGGCCGCAATCAGGCGCGCCACGGCGGTGCGCGGCCCGAGCTTGCGGCCGGCCGCCAGCGCTGCTTCCGCGTCGCCGCGCTCGTCTGCCGATGCGTCGCCCGATCTCATCCGCTGCGCCGCCAACCGTGCGGCAAGGCCGTCGAGCGCCTCGCGCACCTGGTAGAGGTCGCGAAGGCGCCGGCTGTCGATGGGCGCCACTTGCAGCCCGCGCTTGCCGTGCTCGGTCAGCAGGCCGCGCCGCTTGAGGACCTGCAGGGCGTGGCTGACGGGCTGGCGCGAGACGCCGAGCATGGCGGCGACGCTCTCCTGGGTGAGGCGCCGGCCCGACGCCAGTGTGCCGTCGACGATGGCGGAGAGCAGACGATCGTGCACCTGATCGATGAGGGCCGGCTGGAAATCGACGTACAGCATCGGCATGACCCGAGGGAGTTGGTCCGACCCGCACGCGCGGGCTGGGCGCGCGGCCGCCCGCGCTGAGCACGGACAATAGCATTCGGAATTCAGAATTCAATCCGCTCATTTCGCAGATGCAAAGAAGGTAAGGGGGGCCTCTTGCCGGAGACCCACCGCTCAGCGGCGGCCGAACAGGCGCTCGATGTCGGCGAGCTTGAGCTCGACGTAGGTCGGGCGGCCGTGATTGCACTGGCCCGAGTGCGGCGTCGCCTCCATCTCGCGCAGGAGCGCGTTCATCTCCTCCGCCGTCAGCCGCCGCCCCGCGCGCACGCTGCCATGGCAAGCCATGGTCGAGCACACCGCCTCGAGCCGCTCGCGGAGCAGGCTGCCCTCGGCCTCGCCTGCCACCTGGCGCGCGAGATCCCGCACCAGTCCCGCAACGTCGGTGTCGCCCAAGAGCGCCGGCACCTCGCGCACCATCACCGCTCCAGGCCCGAAGGCCTCGACGACGAGCCCCAGCGTCTCGAGCTCGGGCACGGCGGCGGCGAGTGCGTCGACCTCCTCGGCATCGAGCTCGACAATGACGGGGATCAGGAGTCCCTGGCGCGCCACCCCGCCGTTGGCGAAGGCAACCTTGACGCGCTCGTAGACCAGGCGCTCGTGCGCGGCATGCTGATCGACGATCACCACCGAGCCGCGCGTCTGCGCCACGATGTAGGTCTCGTGCAGCTGGGCGCGGGCGGCCCCCAGCGGCCGGTCGAGCAGGTCGGGGGCGGCAGGCTCGGCGCCAGTGCGTGCGTCCGCGCTCGGGGCATCGAGGCCGTCGAGCGGCGCCTGCATGGCCTCGGCAAAGCCCGGGGCGGCGTAGCCGGCGCGCTGCGGCCGGGGCCCGGTCCAGGCGCCTCCTGAGGGCGAGCGCGCTTCGGCCAGGGCGGCGAAGGCGGTGGCCCCCGTTGCGGTAGCCCGATGGCCGGCTGCCTCCAGCGCCTGGCGCAGCGCACCGGCAACGAGTGCGCGCACCCGGCCGGCATCGCGGAAGCGCACCTCGGCCTTGCTCGGGTGCACGTTGACGTCGACCTCGCGCGGCTCGAGCGCCACGAACAGCGCCAGCAGGGGATAGCGCCCCTTGGGCAGCAGATCGCCGTAGGCTGAACGCACCGCGCCGATCAGCAGCTTGTCCTTCACCGGCCGGCCATTGACGAACAGGTATTGCTGGCCGGGGTCGGGCCGGTGCAGCGTCGGCAGGCCGGCAAATCCGATCACGCGCACGCCCTCGCGCTCGGCCTCGATCGCCAGCGCATCGGCGAGGAACTCGCGCCCCATGATGCGCCCGAGGCGGGCGAGGTGCCCCTCGGCGCCGATCGGCTGCGCGGTGAGCTTCAGGCCTGCGCGCTCGCCCGTGGTCAGCGTGAAGCCGACCGTCGGGTTGGCCATGGCGAGGCGCTTCACCACCTCGGAGATGGCCATGTTCTCGGCGCGCTCGCTCTTGAGGAACTTGAGGCGCGCTGGGGTCGCGGAGAACAGCTCGCGCACCTCGACGCAAGTGCCGGCGTTGAGCGCGGCCGGCCGCACCGGACCCTTCTGGCCGCGGTCGACGACGATCTCGTGCGCAGCGGGCGCCCCACGCCGGCGCGACTTGAGCGAGAGCCGCGCGATCGATCCAATCGAGGGCAGCGCCTCGCCGCGGAAGCCGAGCGTGGCGATATTGAACAGGTCCTCGTCCGTCAGCTTCGAGGTAGCGTGCCGCTCCACGGCGAGCGCGAGGTCGGCCTCGCCCATGCCCTCGCCGTCGTCGGCGACGCGGATCAGCGACAGCCCGCCGCCGGCCGCCACCACCTCGATCGCGCCGGCATCGGCGTCGAGCGCGTTCTCGACCAGCTCCTTGACCACGCTCGCCGGGCGCTCGATCACCTCGCCCGCGGCGATGCGGTTGACAGTCTCGGGGCTGAGCTGGCGAATGGGCATGTGCGTGCTCGGGCCCTGCCCTACTTTACGACCTCGGCAGCGCCGCCACCCGCTCCCGCGTGATAACCTTGGCGGCCTCCACGGCCGGCTGGTCGAACGGATCGACGCCCATCAGCCGGGCGGCGAGAATCGTCTCCAGCATCAGATGCATCATCAGCGCGCCCAGCCCGCGCTCGTCAAGGGCGGCGAGATCGAAGGTGCGCACCGGCCGCCCGGCCTTGGCCAGCGCCTCGGGCACGGCCACCGCCTGCGCCGCCACCAGGTCGCCGGCGGTGCGGCCGGCGAGATAGTCGAGCCCCGCCCCGGCGGCGAGATCGGGCGAAATCCTGGGCCCGAGCCCCGCCGACGGCGCGCGCACGATGCTGATCAGGTGCTCGCGCGGCCCGTCCATGAAAAGCTGCAGCTGGCTGTGCTGGTCGACGGGCCCGAGGCAGGCGATGGGCGCGGTGCCCTGCCCGTCCTTGCCGAGGCTTTCCGCCCACAGCTGCGCGAACCAGGCGCCGAGCCGCCCCAGCCGGTCCGAGTAGGGCATCATCACCTGGGCGCGGATGCCGCGCTCGCGCACCAGCGCGACGGCGACGGCGGCACCCACGGCCGGCGCGAATTCCTTGGGCGAGCCAGCCGCCATCAACGCGGCGACGACCTCGCTGGCGCCGGTCCGCACCGCCCGCGCATCGAGCCCGCGCGCCATGGCCGCGATCAGGCCGACGTTGGTGAGCGCCGAGAAGCGCCCGCCGATGCCGGGATGATGGTCGAGGATGGGGACGGCGTGCGCCTGGAACAGGGCTCTCAGCCCGTTGGGCCTGCCCGGCACAGCCGGCTCGGTGATGCCGAGGAAGAGGGAAGGTATCCGCGCCTCCAGGCCTGCGGCCTTGACGGCGCCGAGCGCGGCCAGTGCCTGCACCAGCGTCTCGGGTGTGCCGCCCGACTTGGAGGTGACGATGAAGCGCGTGGCGGCGAGGTCGAAGGAGCTCAGCGATGCCTCCAGGGTCACCGCATCGAGGTTGTCATAGAAGCGCGTGCGCGGGCGCTTCCTCTGCGCCGGCGTGGCCATGCCGGGGATATGCCAGCCGCCGAGCTGGGCCAGCGTCTGGCCGCCGAGGCTCGAGCCGCCGATGCCGAAGAAGACAACGGTGTCGGCGCCCTGGGACAGCTTGTCGAGCGCGGCCTCGGCCGCCGCCACGTCGTCCTCGTCCTCGGCGATCCGCAAGAGCGGCAGCCGCCGCGTGCGGTAGTCCTCCTGCAGGGCGGCGAGCGCGGGTGCTAGCCGGTCGAGCCAGCCATCGAGCGCAGCCTCGGCGAGCCCATGGGCGCCGATGGCGCCATCTAGGCACCCGGCTATGGAGTGGGTGTAGGGGGCAGGCGCACGCCCGCTAGGTCTCATGCTCATGGGAGCGAGCCCTAGCGCGATTTGGCGGCCCTGTCACCCGGGCGGCCTGATCTCCCTCTCCCCACAAGCGGGGAGATGGGAGCTAGCTCCGCTTCGCGGGCGTGGCGGCCAGGCCCTTGGGCTTGCCGACGATGGTCACGATCAGGTCCTTGCCCTCGAACAGGCGCTTGGCCACGCGCTTGACGTCGGCCATCGTCACCGCCTCGACCTCGCTGTTGCGCCTGTCGACGTAGCCGAGCCCCAACTCCTCCTGCAGGATCCACAGGAGCTGGTTGGCGATCTTGGCGTTGCTGTCGAAGCGCAGCGCGAACGAGCCGGTCAGGTAGCTCTTGGCGTCGGCCAGCTCCTTGTCGGTCGGCCCTTCGGCGGCAAAGCGCTTGAGCTCGGCGCGGATGAGGTCGAGCGACTGGCCGATCTCCTCGTTCTTGGTGGCGACGCCGCCGCTGAAGATCGAGGTCTGCTTGTAAGGCTGCACACTGGTGTGGATCGAATAGGCAAGGCCGCGCTTCTCGCGCACCTCCTCCCACAGCCTGGACGACATGACGCCGCCGCCAACGATGGTGTTGAGGACGAAGGCGGTCATGAAGTCCTTGTCCTTGCGCGGCATGGCGGGAAGCCCGAAGCGTGCCACCGACTGCGGCACGGCCATGTCGATCACCTTCACGAGCTCGGCGGCCTTGGGCTGCGTCTGGGCGACCGGGGTCAGTGTCGCCTTGGCCGGCAGTTTGGCGAACAGGGTGTCGAGCAGGCCGGCAAGGGTGGCGGCATCGACGTCACCCACCACCACGACCCGCAGGTTGTCGCGGGCAAACGTGCGCGACCAGAAGGCGGCAAGATCGTCGCGCATGATCGTCTGCACCGAGGCCGGCGTGCCGCTGGCCGGCCGGCCGTAGGGGTGGCCGGAGAAGGCCATGGCCGCCCACTGTTCGGAGGCGACGCGGTCGGGATCGCGGGCGGCGTAGGCGAGGCCCGCGAGCAATTGCCCGCGCACGCGCTCGACGGCGTCGGCATCGAAGCGCGGCTTGTTGAGCGCCAGCGCCAGCAGCGCCACGGCCTTGTCGCGGTTCTCGGTCAGCGTCTCGAAGCTGCCGTAGAAGGCATCGCGCGAGTCATCGAAGCTCATGCGCATGGCGATCGTCTCCATGCGCTCCTGGAACTCCTTGGAGGTGAGTTCGCCCGCGCCCTCGTCGAGCATGCCGGCCAGGAAGTTGGCGAGCCCCTCTTTGCCGTTGGGGTCCTGGGCGTTGCCGCCCTCGAAGGCAAAGCGCATGGCAATCAGCGGCACGCTGCGCTCCTCGACCAGCCACGCCGTAATGCCCCCGGGGCTCTTCACCTCTTGGATCTTCATGGCCTCGGCCTTGCTGGACGGAATGAGGAGCGTCAGGACGGCGAGCAGGACGGCGAGCAGGCCTGCGAGGGCGCGCGGAGCAGGGGCGGTGGAGGTCGCGAGCGTCATGGCATCCTCCCTCACGACTTGTCGGATGCGGGCTTGAGCGCGACGCCGCTGCCGGCCTCCGGCGCCACCGGAATCAGCGTTCCGGTCACCGATCGGCGCAGGTCGAAGTGCTTGTTGGCGACGCGCTTGATGTCGTCGGCGGTGACGTTGGCGATCGCCGCCGGCCAGCTGTTGAGCCGCTCGAGCGGCAGGCCCAGGAGCAGGCCCTCGCCGTAGCGCTGGGCAAGCCGGACCTGACTGTCGGCCTCATAGACGAAATCGGCGATGAAGGCCTTCTTGGCCCGCTCCAGCTCGTCGTCGGTGACACCCTTCTCGCGCACCTCGGCCAGCACGCGGTCAAAGCCCGCCTCGACCTTGTCGAGACCGATGCCCTGCGCGGCGACCGCGTAGAGGCCGATGGTGCCGCTGTCGAGGCTGGAGCTCGAGTACCAGCCCCCGGCGCTGGAGGCGATCTTCTCGTCCGCCACGAGCTTCTGGTAGAGGCGGCTGGTGGAGCTATGGCCGACGACCTTCATCAGCAGGTGGAGCGCTTCGGCTTCGCCCGGCTCGGCATTGGTGACGCTGGGCGCCAGGTAGTAGCGCCGCACGGAGGCGTTGCCGGCGCGCGGGTCCTTCAGCTCCACCCGGCGCGGCGAGCGATGCGGCGGCTCCTGCGGCCGCACCCGCGCCTTGATGTCGGGGTTGGGCTTGAGCTTGCCATAGTTCGCCTCGGCTAGCGCCTTCACCTCCTCGACGGTGACGTCGCCGGCGACCACCACGATGGCGTTGTTGGGCGCATAGAAGCGCTTGTAGAATGCGATCGCGTCCTCGCGCGAGAGCTTCGCCATCTCGTGCATCCAGCCGATGATGGGGATGCGATAGGGGTGGTTCTGGTAGAGGGCCGCCAGCATCTGCTCGCCCAGGATGCTCGAAGGGTTGTTCTCGATGCGCGAGCGGCGCTCCTCCAGGATCACCTCGCGCTCGGTCAAGACCTCCTTCTCGGCGAGCCTCAGGTTGACCATGCGGTCAGCCTCCATCTCCATGACGCGCGGCAGACGGTCCTTGGAGATGCGCTGGTAGTAGGCGGTCAGGTCGTGGCTGGTGAAGGCATTGTCCTGGCCGCCGAGCCGCGAGACGATGCGGGAGAAGTCGCCGGAGGCGATCTTATCGGTCGACTTGAACATCAGGTGCTCGAGGAAGTGGGCGATGCCAGACACACCCGCCGGCTCGTCGGCGGAGCCGACGCGATACCACACGTAGTGCGTCACCACCGGGGCACGGTGGTCGGGGATGACCACCACCTGGAGCCCGTTGGCGAGCTTGAATTCCACGACCCGGCTGGCAGCGGGGCTGGCGCTGAGCGTCTGAAGGCTTTGGGTGAACGTCATGAGGGGGAGGGCGAGGAGGAGGGAGAGGCGGCGCGTGCCTGGCGACATGGATGACGATCCTGACCGAGAGGCCGAGGGAGAAAGCCTTGCCTGCGAAGCCCCTGGAATGCGGTCTTCCAGGCAGCAGAGTCAAATGACAACAGCTTAATGTTCCCGCCATGGCAAACAAGGCGGTCAAGCTCTGCGCAATCGGTGTGCAGGATCAGGTGCGAGCCCAGTCGCGCTTAGTTCCTTAATTCTTGTTTATGTTGCTCGTGGCGCCGCTGATCAAGCCCGGGCAGGGCCCGTAGGGGCTGCGCGGAGCGTTGGTATCCCTGTTGAGCGCGCGCTCCTTCCATTGGACGTCGCCGCGGCAATAGGCCATGTGCAGGCGGTCGCGCTCGCGGGCCTCGCGCGCTTTGCGCTGCTCGGGATCGTCGGGCCAGGCCAGATGCGAGCCGGCGGTCTCCGAGCCGGGCTCCGGCAGGCGGTTGACATTGGGCGGCAACACCAGGGGCGCGCGCTCCGCGACCTTGGGCTCGCGCTGGCGTGCCTCCTGCGCGGCTGGGCTGATGCCCATCCAGTCGAACACCTTGCCGTTGAACTCAAGTCCGTCGGCACAGCCTGCGAGCAGAAGCGTGGAGGCCAAAGCGGCGCCGGCGAGCCAGCCTGCCGCCCGCTTCGCCGAGCCTCTTGCTGCCGAATGCTCCATGCGCTCCCCCGAGCGTGTGCCTGCGCCCTGTCGGCGGGCGGAATCGCGCTTGTCTTACCAGCGATTATAGCGCCTTTGCGGCATCATTGCGACTCGGCCAGAACGAATCATAAAGGAGGCCGACAACCCCGGCAACGATGGCCGCGTCGGCGATGTTGAACACGTACCAATAGAACCCGAAGGCGTGCAGCGAGAAGAAATCAGCAACGCCGCCGAGCACCAGGCGGTCGATGGCGTTGCTTGCCGCCCCGCCCATGATCAGGCCGACGCTCACCGCCACCAGCCGGCCGGCGATGCCGCGGGCGAGCCAGACCGCCATCGCAATCACGGCAAGGGCGGCAAAGCTCGCCAGCAGCCACTGGCCCTCGCGCGATTCCTGCGCGAACAGGCCGTAGCTGACGCCACTGTTCTTGACGAATACCAGATCGAGGAAGGGTGTGACGGTGATGCGTCCCTTCTCGGCGATGCCATAGACGACGAGCATCCACCACTTGTGCGCTTGGTCGACGGCGAGCACGAGCGCGGCCACGCCGAGCCCCAGCGGCGAGTAGGTGCCCCACAGCCACGGCTTTCGCTGCATCGATCGATGGTCTTCCAAGCTCGAGGGATAGGGCCGGAGGCGTTGCTCACCGCGCCGGTAATATCCGGAACCGGGCGTTGCGTCCAATGCGATAGGTCTCGAACTCGTCGTGGTCGATGGTCAGGATGGTGCGCAAGTCCTCGCGCTCGGCCACGTGCACGAGGGTGGCGTCCGCGAAATCCATCGGCCGGTCGGCGTAGCGGTGCATGAGGGTTTCGAGCGCGGGGAGGTCTGCGTCCGTGATCTGCAAGACCGTGATCACGCCGGTGCGAACGAGATTCCAGGTCGGTCGGATCAGGCCTCGTTTCGATGCGAAATAGAACAATTCGGTCAATATGGAGGGCGTCGTTGCGAGGGGAAGCCTAGCGTTGCGGTAGGCCTCGGTGCACGCGACATGCCAGCGGTCGCGGACGTCAACCAATGCCAGCAATGCGCCGGTATCAATCAGATCGCCGGGGTGCACGCCGTTGGCTCGCACGGTATTTCTTCTCTAGGATCTCGCCCATCACCTCGCGCACGCGCGCATTTGTGGCAGATTCCCCCCCAACGGAAACCGTGCCTATGGCTCGCAGCCCGCGCTCGCGGAGCCGGCGTTGCTCCGCGGCGTCCTCCTCCTCGCTCGGTTGGCGGGCGTTGAGCCACTCGCGAACTACGCGGTCGAGGATGGTTGCAACCGTCGTCCTTTCAGATCTGGCGGCCTCCTCGAGCTCGGACTTCAGCTCTGGGGTAAGTCGCCAGCTGTACACCTCGGACTTGCTGGGCTTGGTCATCTTGTTCATGGCCAAATTGTAGTGCAGTTGCACTACACAGTCAAATGCGGAGAGATGCGGCGAGGACACCGCTGCCGGACTGCCCCTTCCGCTTCGCTACCGCGCTGGACCCTGGCGCGCATCGAACTCGCGCACGGCCGCCGCATCGCGCGCCGAGAGCTCGGGGAAGGTGGCGTCCTCGCCCACGTCTCTGGTGATGCGCCAGGAGCGCGCGCATTTGCGGCCCTCGGCTCGTTGCGGCACCACGCCGACGTCGGCAACGTCGGGCAGCCTGAAGGCGCCCTCGGGCGCGGCCCCATCGATCACCTCGATGGCGGAGGTGATGCACACCTCGGCGAAATCGACGCCGTCGAGCGCCTCGAGCAGAGCGTCATCGCTGATGTAGACCTGAGGGGCGGCCTCCAGGGACGAGCCGAGGCGCTTGTTGGCCCGCTCGATCTCGAGCGCGCCGGTGACGACGCGGCGCACGCGCTTGATCGCCTCCCAGTCCTCGGCCAGCGCGTCGTTGCGCCACGATTTCGGCACCGCCGGGAAGGTCTCGAGGTGGACCGAGCCGTCCTCGGAAGGATAGCGCGCGAGCCAGGCCTCCTCGGCGGTGAAGCACATGAGCGGCGCCAGCCACAGGCAGATGCAGCGAAAGATCTGCTCGATGGTCTCGAGCGCGGCCTTGCGCTTCAAGCTCGAAAGGGGCTCGCAGTAGAGCGCGTCCTTGCGGATGTCGAAGTAGAAGGCCGACAGGTCCGTGTTCATGAATTGCGACAGCACCGCCACGACGCGCTTGTAGTCGTAGGCGGCGTAGGCCTGGCGGATGACCTCGTCGAGCTCGGTCAGGCGATGCAGCATCAGCCGCTCGATCTCGGGCATGGCCTTGGCCGCGACCGTCTGCTTGGGGTCGTAGTGGGCGAGCGTGCCGAGCATCCAGCGCAGCGTATTTCTGAGCTTGCGGTAGGCCTCGGCCGTACCCTGCAGGATGGCTGGGCCGAAGCGGATGTCACCGGTGTAGTCGGCGGACGCCACCCACAGCCGCAGGATGTCGGCGCCGGAGGTCTTCATGAGGTCTTGCGGCGAGAGCGTGTTGCCCTTCGACTTCGACATCTTCTCCTCGCCCTTCTCGTCGAGGATGAAGCCGTGCGTAAGCACCACGTCGAAGGGCGCGCGGCCGCGCGTGCCGCAGCTCTCCAGCAGGGAGGACTGGAACCAGCCACGGTGCTGGTCGGAGCCTTCCAGGTACATGACCCGGTCGGTGCCGCCGTCGCGCTGGCGGCGGATGCCGGCCAGGCCCGGGAATTTCTCGGGATCCTCCAGCGTGAAGACGTGCGTGCTGCCGGAGTCGAACCACACGTCGAGGATGTCGGTGACCTTCTCCCAGTCGGCGGGGTTGTCGACGAGGCCTTTGAGGAAGCGCTCCTGCGCCCCCGTCTCGAACCAGGCATCGGCGCCCTTTTCGGTCATAGCCTGGCGGATGCGGGCCATCAGCTCGTCCGACTTGGCGAACTTGGCCGACGGGATCACCTCGCCCGTCTCCTTGTGCTGGAACACGGTGATCGGCACGCCCCAGGCGCGCTGGCGCGAGATCACCCAGTCGGGCTTGGACTCCACCATGCCGCGCAGCCGGTTGCGGCCCGTCGCCGGCACGAAGTCCGTCTCCTCGATGGCCTGCAGGGCGCACTCGCGCAGCGTTTGGTTGCCACCGCGCCCAGGCATCTGCATGGGCTTGTCCATGGCGATGAACCACTGCGGCGTGTTGCGGAAGATGACCGGCTTCTTGGAGCGCCACGAGTGGGGGTACTGGTGCTTGAGGCGCCCGCGCGCGATCACCATCTTGGCATCGACCAGCGCCTTGATGATTGCGTCGTTGGCGTCGCCCTTGTTGCCCTTGTCGTCGATGACGCGCTTGCCCTCGAAGCCGGGCGCCTCCTTGGTGAAGCGCCCGTCGCCGTCGACGGTGAAGGGGATCGTTGGATCGATGCCGCGCTCCCGGAGCTTGGCGGCGCTCGCCGTCCAAATGTCGAAGTCCTCGCGGCCATGGCCGGGCGCCGTGTGCACGAACCCCGTGCCGTCCTCGTCCGTGACGTGATCGCCCTCGAGCATGGGTACTTCGAAATCGTAGCCATGACCACGCAGGGGGTGCGCACAGCTGATACCTGCCAGCTCCTCCGCTGACACTGCACTTAGGCGCTCAAAGGCCTCGACCTTTGCCGATTTCATCACCGCGTTGGCAAGCTCGTCGGCGATGATGAGCTGATCGCCCTTCTTCGCCCAATTTCCATCGAGTGACTGCGTGACCCGATAAAGGCCGTAAGCGATCTTGCTGGAATAGCTGATCGCCCGATTGCCAGGCAGCGTCCAAGGGGTCGTAGTCCAGATGACGACAGAAACCTTCTGTCTCACTAGCTCGTCAATCTGGTCTAGCATCGAACCACGTTGCCTTGCCCAAGCGTGGACCGCTGTGTCGTCAAATACAGTTTCGCCCGTATTTTCGTCGACACTTACGCTCGGAGCCGCTCGAACAAATTTGGCGCTGGTATCGCTCCCGGCCACAGGAAACTTCACCCACACGGTATCGCTGGTGTAGTCGTGGTACTCGACCTCGGCTTCGGCCAGTGCCGTCTTCTCCACGACGCTCCACATCACCGGCTTGGAGCCGCGATAGAGCGCGCCGTTCATGGCGAACTTCATGAGTTCGGCGGCAATGGTCGCCTCGGCGGTGTAGTCCATGGTCGAGTAGTAGTGCTGCCAGTCGCCCTCGACGCCGAGGCGCTTGAACTCCTCGCGCTGCACGCCGATCCAGGCTTGCGCGAACTCCCGGCACTGCTGGCGGAACTCGTTGACGGGGACGGCGTCCTTGTCCTGGCCCTTGGCGCGGTACTCCTCCTCGATCTTCCACTCGATGGGGAGGCCGTGGCAGTCCCAGCCCGGCACGTAGTTGGAATCGAAGCCCAGCATCTGCTGGCTGCGCGTCACCATGTCCTTGAGGATCTTGTTGAGCGCGGTGCCCATGTGGATGTTGCCGTTGGCGTAGGGCGGCCCATCATGCAGCACGAACTTCGGGCGGCCCTTGGCCACTTGGCGCAGGCGGTCGTAGAGCCGGATTTTCGCCCACCGCTGCAATAGCTTGGGCTCCATTAGGGGCAGGCCGGCCTTCATCGGGAAGTCGGTCTTGGGCAGGAACAGGGTCGTGCTCCAATCGCGCGCGGCAGGCTTGGTGGTTTGCATGGGAATGCCGTCTTGGCTCAGCTGATGCGATCGATCATTGCATGCATGGGGGCTATCCCCGGGCGCCCTCAGGCGACCGGGTGCATAATTCGCGCGATCAGCTCAGGAAGATACCGCAGCATGGGCCACCTTTTAGCTGCGCCGGCAGCCGCCCGCAACCCGCGTTCCGGCGCCGGCCTGGGCCGCAATTGAACGCCGGCCAGCAAGGCCGCGGCGGCGCCCCTCCAATTCGCGTCCCCGGCCGGAGCGCTTTGGCGCGCAGAGCCGGGGTCTTGCCGGGTGCGAGTGATGGCGAAGGGGAAGGTCCCGGACAGCCTCCGCCGAGGCGTCGGCTTCCGGGAATGCATCTAGCTGCTGCGGGAGGTGCCCGGGACAACCGGCGAGCTTTCGAGGATGCTGCGTGCGCGTTCGCAGTCCTTGGCCATCTGGGCCTTCAGCTCTTCCACGTCGGCAAAGCGGCGGTCGCCGCGCAGGAAATCGATGAACTCGACCTCGATCTCCCGGCCATAGAGATCGCCGTCGAAGTCGAACAGGAACACCTCGAGCAGGGCCTCGCCGGCGTCGAACATGGGCCGCGTGCCGAGGTAGGCGGCGCCGTCGTGGCGCTCACCGCCGACGTAGATGCGCACCGCGTAGATGCCGTGCAGAAGCGCCGTTCCGGGCGCCAGCTTGAGGTTGGCCGTGGGAAAGCCCATGCCGGTGCCGCGCTTGGCCCCGGCCACCACCCGGCCGCCGACCCGCCACCAGTAGCCGAGCATCTGGGCCGCGCCCTTGACGTCGCCCTGCGCCAGCTCGGCGCGGATGGCGCCGGAGGAGAACACCTCGCCGGCTTCGGCCACCTGCGGCACGACCGTGACGCCGAAGCCGTGCGTCTGACCTGCCGCCACGAGCGTCTCGGGCCCGCCGGCGCGCGCCTTGCCAAAGCGGAAATCATAGCCGACCACGACATGGGCAACGGCGTAGGCCTCGACCAGCACCCGCTCGATGAAGGCCTCCGGCGTCAGCGCCGCCAGCCCGGCATCGAAGGCGAGCACGGCGGCGAGGTCGAGCCCGAACTCGTCCAGCAGGGCGAGCTTGCGCGGCAGCGGGGTCAGGCGAAAGTGCGGCCGGTCAGGCTGGAAGAACTCGCGCGGATGCGGCTCAAACAGCATGGCGCCGGCCGGCCGGCCAAGGCGCCGGGCCTCCTTGCACACCGCCCTCAGCAACACCTGGTGGCCGCGGTGCACGCCGTCGAAGTTGCCGATGGCGAACGTGGCTCCGCGCGCCGCCGGAGGGACCTGCTGATAGCCGTGGACGATCTGCATGGTGCCCGGCATCGCCCATCAGCGGCCCCGCGGTCAAGCGCCAGGGCGTCTCAGGCCGCACTTCGGGCCGCCTGGCTTGCATCCGCGCGGATCATGTCGGCGGCCTTCTCCCCCGCCATGATGGCCGGCGCATTGGTGTTGCCGGAGACCAGCGTCGGCATGATCGCCGCATCGGCGACGCGCAGGCCCTGCAGGCCGCGCACCTGAGGGCGCAATAGGCGTCAGCCGTATTGCGCCGTTGGAGCCCGCGCATCGGCGCAATACGCTATCGCTATTGCGCCCTACTCCCCCACGGCGCGTAGCGTGGCGCGCAGGCTCTCGGGTTCCTCGTTGGCGACGTCGGCGAGGTACTGGCCGTAGGCGGAGGCGCCGAGCGCGCGGGCGAGCTCGACGAGCTGGCGGCGGTCGATGAAGCCCATGCGGAAGGCGACCTCCTCGGGGCAGGCGATCTTCATGCCCTGCCGCTTCTCCAGCGCGCGCACGAAGGCGGTGGCCTCCGAGAGGCTGTCGGGCGTGCCGGTGTCGAGCCAGGCGTAGCCGCGGCCGAGCTTCTCGACGGTTAGCTCGCCCAGCTCGAGATAGGCGCGGGTGAGGTCGGTGATCTCGAGCTCGCCGCGGGCTGACGGCTCGAGGCGGCGGGCGATGTCGGGGGCGCGGTGGTCGTAGAAGTAGAGCCCGGTGACGGCCCAGCGCGAGCGTGCCGCCTTGGGTTTCTCCTCGATTGCGAGCGCGCGGCCGTCGCCGTCGAGCTCGACCACGCCATAGCGCTCGGGGTCGGAGACCATGTAGGCGAACACTGTCGCGCCCGAGGTGCGCCGCGCCGCGCGCGCCAGCACCTCGGTGAGCCCGTGGCCGAAGAAAATGTTGTCACCCAGCACCAGCGCCGAGGGTCCGCCCGCGACGTGCTCGGCACCGATGATGTAGGCCTGGGCCAGGCCCTCGGGCCGAGGCTGGGCCCTGTAGGTGAGCGTGAGGCCTCACTGGGCGCCGCTGCCCAGGAGCTGGGCGAACCGCGGCAGGTCCTCGGGTGTGGAGATGATCAGCGTGTCGCGGATGCCGGCCAGCATCAGCGTGGTCAGCGCGTAGTAGATCATCGGCTTGTCGTAGATCGGCAGCAGCTGCTTGGAGACGGCGAGCGTCATCGGGTGCAGCCTGGTGCCCCTACCGCCCGCCAGAATGATGCCCTTCATGTCCGCCCGCCTGCAGCGCTGGTCCTGCGCAATGGTCCGGCCGGGGCCTTGCCGGAACCTTGCGCCGGCGCAACGGACAGCGCCGATACAACCCGGCAGCAGCGCGGGGCATTGAACTGGCAACGAGGTGGCGTCGCATCGGTGCCACGATTCGGCCACAGCGTTGGCTCAGGCGAGCCGTGATCGATCGGCCGGGCGAGGCCGGCGCGTCGATCCGCACCCGCAACGGACCGGGAGGGCTGGCATGCTCGGACGGCGCAAGCGCCAGGACGGCTTCGAGTGGCACAAGTACATCCGCACCACCATCAAGCTCAGGCGTGAGCAGCGCCGTGAGCGCATGCTCGATGCGCGCCGCGCCGCCGGCCAGCAGATGCAGGCCGCCGGCGTCGCGCTTGCCGCGGGCTCGCGGGCGGCGGGCGCCGCGGCACGCGACGGCGCCAGGGCCGGCGCCGGCGCGGCCGGGTTGGCGGCGCAAGGCGCCCTGAGCCTCGGCGCGGTGGCGGCCAGGCACGCCGGACGCCGGCTGGCCGACCTGCTGCGGCCCATCCTCGATGCCTTGGCGCGGCCCAACATCGGCGGGCCCATCGCGCTTGCCGGGGCTATTGCGCTGAGCGCGGGAATCGGGCGCTATCGCGGCAC